>Ga0209188_1000851_pt1 | contig 27114 bp, 23 predicted proteins | sample C_130625_EF_Meta_FD_187307 | JGI IMG/M metagenome (GOLD analysis project Ga0209188, IMG submission 187307) | Freshwater microbial communities from Lake Croche, Canada to study carbon cycling - C_130625_EF_MetaG (SPAdes) (version 2) | ecosystem: Environmental > Aquatic > Freshwater > Lake... | reverse complement strand
TTTAAGTGCTTTAAGTGGGGGAGAGAAAAAAAGGTTGCAGTTACTGACTATATTATTTAAAAATCCGAATTTTCTAATACTAGATGAACCTACCAACGACTTAGACCTACCTACCTTGGCAGTCCTAGAACAATTTTTAATTGACTTTGCAGGTTGTGTATTATTAGTATCTCACGATAGGTATTTTATGGATAAACTAGTAGACCACTTATTTATTTTTGAAGGGAATGGAGTTATTAGAGACTACCCCGGCAACTATACTCAGTTTAGAATTTTAGAAAAAACCAAGCAAAACTATGCAGCCCTTAGTTCTGATATTTCTAAGGCAAAAGATTTTTCAGTCCCAGTAAAAGAAGAACCCATAGCAGTTCAAGCCCCTACTGCTGCTAAAAAGTCTTCTGAGAAAATGAGCTTTAAAGAAAAAAGCGAATTAGACAGCTTGAATAAATCTATTCCAGAGATGGAAGAAAAGAAAAAAGTATTAACCGAAAAATTAAATGATAGCAGCTTGGCTTATGATAAAATTATTGAATTAAGCGAGGTATTAGGCAGTTTGAATACTCAATTAGAAGAAGCAGAATTAAGATGGTTAGTCTTAAATGAAAAGAATTATTAAAATAGTTTAATAAAAACAGTAAAATTATCTAGTACCTAGGCCTCATTTTTTAACTTTACTTCATTTATGAGGCCTAAGTTTTTGGGCATAACTATTTTTTCATAATAATTTGGTAGAAGAATAAAGTTGGTAAATATTTTACTTGCTATTCTTCATTAAACTAAAATTATTATGAAACCTATTGAACGAATTTCCGCGTACTTAAAATTTAAAAACATTAGTCCGCATTCATTTGAACGTAAAGTGGGACTCTCAAATGGTTATTTTGCTAAGCAGCTTCGTAACCTAGGCTCTATTGGCTCAGATATTTTAATTAGAATAGATGAGCTCTATGCCGACTTAGACATACTCTGGGTACTTACAGGCCAAAGACAAATGATCAATAATGCAAATGAGTCAGGTGGTGAATTTGGTAGTATGAAATTAGATGAATTTATATCTAAGTATGAAACTGAGAATAGAAAGATTAAAGTATTGGAATCAGACGTAGAAAAATTACAAGTTGTGTTGAATGATAAAGACAAAATTATATCTCTTTATGAAGTCATAACTAGCAATAAAATAAATTCGGCACCTCTTGAAAATAATCATCAAGTGATGCCGAATTTTAATCAAGCCATACCGAATCAATAATATTACTTAAGCATAAGAAGCTACCGGTTCGCAGGTGCAAACTAGATTTCTATCGCCATGTGTATTATTGACTCTTGCCACGGTTGGCCAGAATTTATTTTGTTGTATATAATATAATGGGAAGGCTGCTTCTTGTCTTGTATAAGCATGCTTCCATTCATCTGCACAAATTACTTTCTGCGTATGCGGTGCATTTTTCAAAGGGTTATCTATTTTATCAGATAGCCCTTTTTCAATAGCTGTAATTTCATCATGAATAGAAGTTAAAGCATCACAGAAACGATCTAGTTCTGCTTTGTCTTCACTTTCTGTAGGTTCAATCATTATGGTACCTGCAACAGGGAAGCTCATAGTAGGTGCGTGGAATCCATAATCAATTAAACGCTTAGCTACATCTTCTGCTTCAATACCTGCGCTAGCTTTGAAAGGTCGAAGGTCAATTATAAATTCATGTGCGCAGGTTCCATTTTTTCCAGCATATAATATGGTATAATTTTTTTCTAAACGCGATTTCATATAATTCGCATTTAAAATAGCATAGGCAGTCGCTAATTCTAAACCTGTAGCGCCTAGCATTTTAATATAAGCATAGCTAATTAATAAAATACTAGCCGATCCCATGGGAGCGGCACTCACTGCACCAGTTTTATTTTTATTATAAATATGTCCAGGTAAAAATGGTGCTAATTTATCGTTGACACAAATAGGGCCCATGCCTGGTCCGCCACCACCATGTGGTATTGCGAATGTTTTATGTAAGTTTAGGTGACATACATCGGCACCAATCGCACCTGGGCTCGTTAAACCCACTTGCGCATTCATATTCGCGCCATCCATATATACTAAACCACCTAGTGCATGAATATGATCACAAATATCAATAACGGTTTCTTCAAACACGCCATGGGTAGAAGGGTAGGTTATCATGAGTCCGCCTAAGTTGTCTTTATGTAAGTTTGCTTTTTCTAGTAAATCGTTCATGTCAATATTACCAGCTGCATCACAAGCCACTACAATTACTTTAAAGCCTGCCATGACTGCACTAGCAGGATTAGTACCATGCGCACTAATTGGAATTAAGACAATATTTCTATGCGCTTGTTTATGATGCTCGTGGTAGGCACGAATAGTTAATAAACCAGCGTACTCACCTTGAGCGCCACTATTGGGTTGTAAACTACAAGCAGTGAAGCCAGTAGTTTCACATAAGTAAGCACTTAATTCTGTGGCCATTTCTTGATAACCTAAAGTTTGACTACTGGGTGCAAAAGGATGCATGCTGCTAAAGGCAGGCCAGCTTACAGGAATCATTTCAGTAGCTGCATTTAATTTCATCGTACAACTTCCTAGGCTAATCATACTTGTATTTAAAGACAAGTCTTTATTTTCTAATTGTTTGATATAGCGCATCATTTGTGTTTCACTATGATGTGTATTAAATACTGGATGTTGTAAATAAGAAGAACTACGAACTAGAGAGGCTGGTATTGAAGCAGCACTTGCAGCCTTGCCATTTGCTTTTTTACCTGTTATTTTTTCAAATAAGGCAACTACTTTTGAAATATCATTTTCTGAAATGGTTTCATCAATGGTGATAGAAATAGTATTATTATTTTTACCATCATTGAAATAACGGAAATTAATATCGACAGCTAAAGCTTCTTTTTGTAAAGCAGCGATATCAAATCCAGTTAAGTGTAAAGTATCAAAATAAAATTTATTCGCTTGTGTGATACCTAAACTTGTTAATTGCGCTTCTAAATTTTGCGCTAAGCCATGCATTTTTTGTGCAATTTTTTTCAAACCCATAGGCCCATGATAAATAGTATACATGACCGCCATATTCGCAAGCAAGGCTTGTGCAGTACAAATATTGGAAGTGGCTTTCTCTCTTTTAATATGTTGCTCTCTTGTTTGTAAAGCCATTCTTAAAGCCCTATTTCCTTGTGCATCGATACTTACCCCAATTAATCTTCCCGGCATGCCTCTTTTAAATTCATCCTTGGTAGCAAAGTATGCAGCATGCGGTCCACCAAATCCCATGGGTACACCAAAACGTTGTGTATTACCTACTGCTACATCTGCATTTAGTTCACCTGGGCTTTTTAATAAAGTAAGTGACATAATATCGGCAACCAAAATAACAAGACCACCTGCTTGATGCACCTGATCAATAAAAGCTGCATAATCTTCAATACTTCCTGTATTATTTGGATATTGTAAGATGGCACCGAAATAAGTATTGTCAATGGTAGTAGTTTGATAATGCCCTTCTTCAATTTGAATATGAATAGGAGTAGCTCTTGTTACTAGTACATCCTTTGTTTGCGGGAAAATAGCGCTGTCTACAAAAAACTTAGGCTGTGTAATAGTATCTGTTTTGTTCACATGATTAAAAATCATGGCCATGGCTTCTGCCGCTGCTGTAGCTTCATCCAATAAAGAGGCATTTGCAATAGGCATTCCAGTTAAATCACAAACCATGGTTTGAAAATTCAATAAACTTTCTAAACGGCCTTGTGCAATTTCTGCTTGGTAGGGTGTATACTGCGTATACCAACCTGGATTTTCAAAAATATTTCTAAGAATCACGCTAGGCGTAATAGTTCCATAATAACCTTGTCCAATAAAATTGGTAGCCACAATATTTTTCTCTCCAATTTTTTTTAAAGACTGTAACATTTCAAATTCAGAAAGTCCTTCAGGAATTTGCATTGGCTTTTTAGAACGAATAGCACTAGGAATTGTTTTTTCAATTAATTCATCCACCGATTTTATGCCAATGGAGGCTAACATTTTTTCTGAGTCTTCGGCGCTGGGGCCAATATGTCTTTTGATAAATTCTGCTCCGTTTGAATTGAGTTGCAACATAAATAGGGTGGTTTAAAATGGATACAAAGATACAAAAAACCTGCCCCTTATAAAAGCTGTTTTTTAGTTGTTGGGGAAAGCTTGTGGATGAGGCTTAAAAAGTTTATATTTGACTCCTATTATGAGCCTATCTATTGAACAATTATACGAAGTGCCCGCTCCTGAAACACTTAAGAAATTTCAAAATTTTTTAAAAAGAGTAGATAAACGCAAAATACTCAAACAATTGCCGGACTTACATGAAGCTGCCTTTGAAAAAGTAAACTGCTTAGATTGTGCGCGTTGCTGTAAGAATTATTCTCCAAGGTTTAAAATGCCAGATATTAAAAGAATTAGTAAATATTTAAGAATTAAAGAAACAGTTTTTATTGATACTTATTTGTCCATGGATCAGGATGGTGATTATGTTGCTAACACTAAACCTTGTCCTTTTTTAGGTGCAGACAATGCTTGTAGTATTTATGAACACCGCCCAAGCGATTGTCAAAGATTTCCTTACACAGATGAAGATGTATTTTTTAAACGTGCTGCTATTACCATGAAGAATGCTGAATTTTGTCCCATTGTACATGATGTCATGCATGGACTTTTAACGGCGCCTTAGTTTTTTAAAAACTAATATTCCATTTTTCTTAAAGTAGGCGCCTTGAACCAAGTAGTTACTACCACAAGTATAGTCATGGTTCCACCAAATATAACAGAGGGAATAACGCCTAATAATTTAGCAGCCACGCCACTTTCAAATTGACCAAACTCATTACTACTATTAATGAACATGGAGTTCACGCTCATTACTCTACCACGCATATGATCGGGTGTTTTCAGTTGAACAATGGTACCTCTTACAATCATGCTGAAACCATCTAAAATGCCACTTACTAATAAAGCTGCAAATGATAACCAGAACAATTTAGATAAAGCAAATACAATAATACATAGGCCAAAACCGCCTACAGCTATCAATAATTTTTTCCCTTGGCCTTTTGTGGCAGGGAATAATGTTATAACGAATATAATTAAAATGGCACCAATATCAGATGCGGCATTCAACCAACCAAATCCTATAGGACCTACTTTTAAAATATCTACTGCATAAACTGGAATCATCGCTACAGCACCTCCAAATAAAACAGCAAATAAATCTAAGGATAATGCACCTAAAAGTTCTTTGGTATTAAATACAAATCTCAAACCTTCTTTTACACTTTCTAAAGTATTTTGATTGGCTACTAAATCGGCATGCGGTGGCTTCGCAGTTATTTTTGTCATAAAAAAATAACCAATACTTACTAGTGCTACTACACTTATTAAGGCACCTGTATGGCCGAAGCCTGCAATAATAAAACCAACAATAGCATGACCTAAAATAGAAGCTGTGAGCCATATACCTTGGCTCCAAGTGGTGGCGTTTTGAAGTAAATCTTTAGGAATGATACTTCCAACTATAGTACCAAAACTAGGTCCTGTAAAGGATCTGATAATACCTGTACAAAAAACAATAAAATAAATACAAATGGCAATGATAAGTGTATGGTTTGAAGTAAATGCATTGACTTTGTCAACTTTATCATTATAAATAGATAAACCCAATAAAATTATAGCACAAATCCAATACAAACTTACCCCTCTTAATAAAAGTTTTCTTTTTTCACTTATGTCTATTACATGTCCTGCATAGAGTGCTAAGGAAACTGCAGGAATGACTTCTGCAAGTCCAATGAGCCCAATGGCAAAAGGTGCGTTGGTTAATTCATAAATCCACCAACCCACCAAGGTCCCCATCATTCTTAAACCCATTATAAATAAAAAGCGGCCTAACATTAGATTCCTAAATTCAACCACTTTTAAAGAGGCGAATGGACTAATCTTAGATGTATTGTTTAATTCCATTATTTAAAATTAAGGTAAAGTAAAATAATGCTGTCCTGGGTCTAGGTCTTTATCAAGGGCATCTGTGATTACTTTTAAATGTGCTTCATTGTATATAAAATCGGCATTGGAGGCATCGATATAAATGGTTTTTATTTGATGCTGTTTGATATAGCTTGTATAGGTCTCTTGAATTTTAAACAAATAATCATCTGGTATAGCTTGCTCAAATTTTCTATTTCTTTTTTTAATATTCGCTTGTAATGTATTAACGGGTGCGTGTAAATAAATTAAAATATCGGGTGGGGTCAATTGTTGAGTAAAAACATCAAACATTTTTTGATATAACCTGTATTCTTCATCTGGTAAATTTACTTTAGCAAACAATAAACATTTGGTAAATAAATAATCTGAAACAATTAGCTCTTGGAATAATTCATTTTTTTTAATGAGCTCTTGCTGTTGTTTAAAACGCTCGGCTAAAAAAAATAATTCTAAAGGAAAAGCGTATTGTTTGGGATTTTCGTAAAACTTGGCTAAAAAAGGATTTTCAGCAAATTCTTCTAAAACTAATTTGGCATTATAATGCTTGGAAATTAACTGAGACAAAGTGGTTTTACCTGCTCCAATATTTCCTTCTATAGCTATATAACGATAGTTCATAATTTCAATAATACTGTCTCCAAATATAGCAAGCAGTCCCTTTATTCGCTGCTTTTTTTATACACAACAGAAGAATCTCCACATTCTTTTAACAAAACCTCATTGGTTTTTAATAAACAAGGGTGTAAATGATTGGATGCAATTTCTACAAGAGGTATTAAAACAAACTTTCTTTCAGCCATACTTGGATGAGGAATTGTTAATGCGTTTGTATTTAATATTTCATCATTAAAATAAATGATATCAATGTCAATAATTCTAGGTCCTAATGGTATTTCTCTTTTTCTGCCTTGGGCTATTTCTATTTTTAAAATTACTTCTAATAAATTTTCTGCATTTAATAAGGTTTCTAATTGCAAGGCTTGATTAAGAAAAGCAGGCTGTTCTTTATATCCCCAAGCCTCTGTTTCATAAATAGAAGATGCAGTAATTATGGGACCACATTCAATATTAATCTTATTTCTAGCAGAAGCTAAGTTTGCCATTCGATCACCCATATTGCCACCTATCAATAGGTATACATTATTCATAAGAAGGATTCTAAAAGTAGCTCAAATATCCATAATTTTACCGCGCCTCCCTATTTTAAATGACTCTATTTTTATTCAATACTCATGAAACAGTTTTTTAAGACCTTTTTTGCTACTTTGTTAGCCCTTATTATTTTTAGTATTATAGGTATTATTTTATTAGTATCCATCGCGGCTAGCTTTTCAAAAGAAGAACAAAAAGTTACTGCTGCTAATTCAGTATTAGTCATTGATATTGCTGAAAATTTTGAAGAACAAACAAAGTCAGATCCTTTTTCTGAAATTTTGAGACAAAGAAAAGGGAAGTCGCCTAGCTTAACGCAGTTAATTGGATTAATTCAACATGCTAAAAAGGACACAGCCATTAAAGGCATTTACATTAAGTGCGCACAAAATCCAAATGGATATGCTGCTACTGAAGAAATAAGAACTGCCTTGCTCGATTTTAGAAATTCTAATAAATTTATCATAGCCTACGGAGAAACTATTACACAAAAAGGCTATTGGATAGCGAATGTGGCGAATCAAATTTATACAAATCCCCAAGGTGGACTTGAGTTTTCTGGATTTTCATACGAGACCCTGTTTTTAAAAGGTTTATTAGATAAATTAGAAATAAAGCCTCAGGTTTTTTATGCTGGTAAATTTAAAAGCGCCACAGAGCCTTTTAGGTATGCACAAATGTCAGATGCGAATAAATTACAAACTTCAGTTTGGTTAAATGCTTTATATACAAGTTTTATTCAAGGTGTTTCAGATACTAGAGGGATAGAAGTGGCTAATTTAAAAGCTTTGTCTAACGATGGAAAAATTAGATCAGCAAATGATGCACTTCAAAATAATTTAGTAGATGGACTGCTTTATTACGATCAAGTGGAAAAATTAATGGCTAAAAAAATACATGTATCGAAGCAAGAAGATATCTCATTTGTTTCCATTAATGATTATGCTTCTACAGTAGCCTTAAGAGGATCTGGTACTGGAAAAATTGCTATAATTTATGCAGATGGAGATATTGAAATGGGCAAATCAAATAATGCCATTGCAAGTGAAGACTATAGAAATTTAATAGAAGAAATAAAGAATGACGAATCAATTAATGCCGTGGTATTAAGAGTCAATTCTCCTGGAGGAAGTGCACTTGCAAGTGATATTATATGGAGAGAAATTGAGTTGTTAAAAAAAGAGAAGCCAGTAGTAGTGAGTATGGGTAATTATGCAGCTTCAGGTGGTTATTATATTGCCTGTGGTGCCGATTCAATTTTAGCGGACGCCAATACCATTACAGGTTCTATTGGTGTATTTTCTGTGATTCCGAATATAGAAGGCTTCATGAAAAATAAATTGGGTATCACATTTGACAGAGTTAAAACAAGTCAATATGCCGATATTCCTTCTACTACAAGAACCATGAATGCTACAGAGGAAAGATTTATGCAATCTGGTGTGGATAGTACCTATAATACATTTAAATCTCGTGTGGCAAAAGGCCGTAAAAAAACTATTGAATATATTGACTCTATTGCGCAAGGCCGCGTATGGATTGGTTCTGATGCAGTTAAAGTTGGTTTGGTAGATAGAATTGGCAATTTAAATGACGCCCTTGCCACAGCTGCAAGAATGGCTAAATTAAAAGGTTATAGTACAAAAGCTTATCCTGAATCAAAATCTTTTATAGAAGAGCTTATTAATGGTTATAAAGACAATATCAAAACCAAGGCAATTAAGGAAGAAATTGGAGAAGCGCAGTGGCAGGTTTTGCAACAAGTTAAAACAGTTAAACAAATCATGGGTGAAACGCAAATGCGATTGCCTATCTTTGTGGTGAATCATCCTTAGTTCTATGCGACCATATAGCCAATTAACAGCCATGTTAGCCATTACGAAGGCTAGCCTGCGTTCCATATTTAGAAGCCCCTCAGCAGTTGTATTCAGCATTGCATTTCCACTTATTTTTATTTTAGTATTTGGCTTTTTAAGCAGTGGGGGTAATATTAATGTAACAGTGGCTATGGATCAAAAGTCTGATACATTGAATCCTGTATATGTGGCCATTAAAAATATTCCTGGCTTTAAATTTTTAAATGACGATTCAACTAAAATTAAAAGTGAATTAGCCAAAGGTCGTTTGACAGCCCTTATTTCTATCCAAAAAACGAATAATACGAATGCACCTTATGTTATTAATCTGACAAGCTCTGAGGCAGCGAATCCTCAAAACATTCAATTAGTCAAATCTATTTTAAGTGCGGTTATTAGTAAATTGAATCAAGAAAATTTTGCAGGCACACCTACCATGGCGGTGGTCAATAATAATGTGGAGCAAGTGCCAGGGCGTATTTATAGAACCATTGATTTTGTGCTGCCTGGTCAACTAGGCTTTTCCTTGTTAAGTGCAGGTGTATTTGGTGTGGCTTTTTTGTTTTTTAATTTGAGACAACAATTGGTTTTAAAAAGATTTTATGCAACACCCATAAGAAGGCTTTATATTATTTTAGGTGAGGCACTAAGCCGTGTGTTATTTCAATTAATCACAGCAGTCATTATTATAAGTATTGGCCATTTCGCTTTTAAATTTACTTTAGTGCATGGATGGATAACCTTTGTAAGTATTATGGTTCTTAGCTTTATTGCCCTAATATTATTTATGGGTTTTGGATTTATTGTAAGTGGAGTGGCTAAAAATGAAAGTAGTATTCCGCCTTTTGCCAACTTAATTACACTACCTCAATTTTTATTGGCAGGTACTTTTTTCTCCATAGATAACTTCCCTACATGGATGCAACCTTTTTGTAGAATATTGCCTTTGACTCATTTTAACAATGCCATGCGTAATATTTCATTTGAAGGTGCAAGCCTCGTTTCAGTTTGGCCCGACATTTCATTTTTACTTATTTGGATTATTGTCGTGTATGCCATTGCTTTTAAAATATTTAAATGGGAATAAATGAAATATTTTAAATTAATCATTGTAAGCATTCTATTTCTAAGCATACTTATACTAAGCATTTCATTTTTATTTCCTTCCAAAGTAATTGCTTCAAGAGCTATTGAAATAAATACAAGCGCCGATAAGATAGCTTATTTTACTTCAGACCTAAGTCATTGGAACCAGTGGATGAGCGATTGGAAAGAAAATAAAGTGGTTCTAGAAAATAATACAGCGCATATAGGTACACAAACTGTGCGCTTTTTAAATAAGACTGCTAACAAGGTGAATTATGAATGGATAGCCACCGGCCAAAGCCCCTATTTAGTAAGTTTTGAGTGGACTCTTTTAAAGGATAGTACTTATGTAATTCATTGGTCCTTTGAGCAAAATGTGAAATGGTATCCTTGGGAAAAATTTCAAACTTTATTAAACGATAAATTGCTGGGTGCTAAAATGGAAATTGAATTACAGCATTTACAAGAAGCGATTAATTCAAAATAGTTATTGTAGTTTAGTTTATATATTTGATTAGTAACCTACATACATACTTACTCTATCTAAATTCGATTTTTTAGATACTCTATATTTCTTTTAATTCCTTTTAATTTGGATCTCAGTAATGGAGATTTTGAAAACCTTTCTTTAAAGGTAGTTTCTTCCATTTGAAGCCAGTCCTGCTTATTTAAAGTAAGTAGGCTATTGAGTGGTTTGAACGCAGTTTCCATATTTGCTTTACTAAATCTATTCCAAGGGCAAACGTCCTGGCATATATCACAACCAAAGGCCCAGTCATTATAATTTCTATTCGTATTAATTTCAGCTGCTTTTAATTCAATGGTAAAATAACTTATACAATGATTGGCCTCAATGGTTTTATTGGGAAGTATGGCTTGGGTAGGGCAGGCATCAATACATTTTGTGCAAGTACCGCAATAATCTTTTGCGATAGGTTGGTCATATACTAAGGGGAGGTCCACAATTAAAGTAGCAATAAAAAAGAAAGAACCCGCCTTAGGTCGAATTAAATTTCCATTTTTCCCAATCCATCCTGCACCTGCTAATTTTGCCCATGTTCTTTCTAAAACAGGAGCAGAGTCCACAAAGCCTCTTCCTTCAATAGGGCCAATTTTTTTTCTATAAATATCAAGTAAAGTAAATAACTGGGTTCTGATAACTTCATGATAATCTTCTCCCCAAGCATACTTTGCAATTTTCACATCTTGCTTACTGACTTCTTTTAGGGAACTATCCTCGGGGTAATAGTTTTTTAAAAAACAAATTACCGATTTCGCGCCAGGTACTAATTTTCTGGGATCAATTCTAAGATCAAAATTATTTTCCATGTATTGCATGTCTCCATGAAAACCTTTTTGAAGCCAGGCTTCTAAAATTTTTGCATCTTCAGGTAGCTCTTTAGCAGCAGCAATACCACAAAAGTCAAAGCCCATTTTCAGTGCTTCGGATTTAATGAATTCGGTATTTGAAAATTCGTTCAAAGCAATTCTGTGAATGTTTGTAAAATAAAACTTAACTATGTAAAAATAGCAGAAAAACCTTGTCAAAACTGACTTTTATACCGCTTTAGAAGCTTATTTATGCCAATATAACTTATATCATAGATTGGCGCTGCTTTTGAGCCTACCTTGTAATAAATAAACAAGATTATGAATTTAAGTCAATATACCATTAAAGCACAGGAGGCCATTCAAGCTGCCCAGCAATTAGCTTATAACAATAAGAATGCTGCCATTGAAACCCTTCATTTATTAAAAACAATTTTAGCAGACAAGGATAGCTCTACTGAATTTTTATTAAAGAAAAATAATTTGAATCCTCTTTTAGTCAATCAAAAAGTGGATCTACTTTTACCTAGTTTACCCAAGCAATTAAGTGGAGAGCCAGCTAGTAATCTAAGCAGAGATTTAAACAGTGTATTATTAAAAGCCAACGGAGCACTAAAAACCTTTGGGGATGAATTTGTAACAGTAGAACATTTATTAATTGCCATTTTACAAGTAAATGATATGGCCTCTAAGTTATTAAAAGACGAAGGGCTTACTGAAAAAGGTTTAGTGGCTGCCATTAAGGAATTAAGAAAAGGAGAGACCGTGCAATCAGCTACACAGGAAACACAGTTTCAGTCTTTATCAAAATATGCTAAAAATTTAAATGAATTAGCTAATAAAGGAAAGTTAGATCCTGTCATTGGTCGTGACGAAGAAATTAGAAGAACCTTACACATACTTTCAAGAAGAAGTAAGAACAATCCTATTTTAGTAGGTGAACCTGGTGTTGGTAAGACAGCTATTGCAGAAGGGCTTGCCATGAGAATTGTAAATGGAGATGTGCCAGATAATTTAAAAAGCAAAATTATTTTCGCTTTAGATATGGGCCAGTTAATTGCAGGGGCTAAGTACAAAGGAGAGTTTGAGGAAAGATTAAAAGGGGTGGTAAAAGAAGTAGCAGATAGCGACGGAGAGATTATTTTATTTATAGACGAGATACATACATTAGTAGGTGCTGGAGGAGGAGAGGGTGCGATGGACGCTGCCAATATTTTAAAGCCTGCACTAGCAAGGGGTGAGTTAAGAGCCATTGGCGCCACTACTTTAAATGAGTATCAAAAGTTTTTTGAAAAGGATAAAGCACTGGAGCGTCGTTTTCAAAAAGTAATCATTGACGAACCCTCCAAAGAAGACGCCATATCTATTTTAAGAGGTTTGAAAGAGAGATACGAGACTCACCACCATGTAAGAATTAAAGATGAAGCCATTATAGCAGCGGTAGAATTATCGAGTAGGTATATTACCGATCGTTTCTTGCCCGATAAGGCCATTGATTTGATTGATGAGAGCGCGGCTAAGTTAAGGTTAGAGATGAATTCAATGCCTGAAGAATTAGATACTTTAATTAGACAAATTAGACAGCTTGAAATTGAAAGAGAGGCTATTAAAAGAGAGAATAATCCGGATCAATTAAAAGCTTTGAATATTGAGATAAGTAATTTAACGGTAGAACAAGATACTTTAAAAGCGAAGTGGGCGGAAGAAAAAGAAATGGTTGATAAAGTTCAAAATACAAAGGCTGAAATTGAAAAGCTAAAACAAGAAGCGGAAGTAGCTGAACGTAATGGAGATTATGGTAAAGTAGCGGAGATAAGATACGGTAAAGTTAAAGAACAAGAAACACATTTATTAGAGTATAGTAAGCAGCTACAAGAGATAGGAACCAATGGCAAGAGGTTAATGAAAGAAGAAGTGGATGCGGAAGATATTGCAGAAAATGTCGCAAAAGCAACAGGTATACCTGTTCATAAAATGTTGCAGTCTGAAAGAGAAAAATTATTACACTTAGAAGAAGAATTACACAAAAGAGTTATAGGTCAAGAAGAAGCTATTACTGCGGTATCTGATGCTATAAGAAGAAGTAGAGCAGGCTTACAAGATCCTAAAAAGCCTATTGGTTCATTTATTTTTTTAGGAACGACGGGTGTGGGAAAGACAGAACTAGCCAAGGCTTTGGCTAATTATTTATTTGATGATGATTCCATGATGACCCGAATTGATATGAGCGAGTACCAAGAAAAACATGCTGTGTCTCGATTGGTGGGAGCGCCTCCGGGTTATGTAGGCTATGATGAAGGGGGACAGTTAACGGAGTCGGTTAGAAGAAAACCTTATAGTGTGGTATTACTAGATGAGATTGAAAAAGCACATCCCGATGTTTGGAATATTTTATTACAAGTTTTAGATGATGGCCATTTAACCGATAATAAAGGCAGAACCGTAAATTTTAAAAATACCATTATTATTATGACTAGTAATATGGGCAGTCATTTAATTCAAGAAGCCTTTGAAGGAGTAACTGAAAAAAATCTTGAACAAAAAGTAGAGCAGTCCAAAATTGAAGTAATGGCTTTATTGAAACAAACTATTCGCCCCGAATTTTTAAATAGGGTAGATGAGATTATTATGTTCTCTCCTCTATTACAAAAACAAATGTCGGCCATTGTAAAAATTCAGTTGAATAATTTAAAATCATTGGTAGCAGAAAATGGAATTGATTTAACTTATAGCGACTATTTAGTGGACTATTTATCTGACCAAGGCTTTGATATGCAATTAGGTGCTAGGCCTTTAAAACGACTCATTCAAAAAATGGTAGTCAATGAATTTAGTAAGAAGATCTTAAGTGGTGAGATAGATAAAACTAAAAAAGTATTGATTGATATTTTTGACGGGGTGATAGTGTTCAGAAATGAAGCATAAATAGTTGAACTAATTAAGTGCTAGAGTAAGCATTCGATGGCTATATATTAACGTATCTTAAACTTTAACGCTGCTTTTTGAAATATTGCCTAGTAAATGTATATTTGACGGGAAGTAGATATCAAACTATCCAACAATTATGGCAAGTACTAAACAAGCGGCAATAGGTTTTATTTTTGCAACTATTTTATTAGATGTTATTGGCTTGGGTATTATTATTCCTGTCGTGCCTCAATTACTTCAACATTTAATGCATATTACAGATAGGTCAGACATTAGTGCTATTTCAAGACCTGCCATGTACATGACTTTTATTTATGCATTCATGCAATTTCTCTTTGCACCCATATTAGGTAGTTTGAGCGACCATTATGGAAGACGTCCTATTTTACTTTTCTCATTACTTGGTTTTGGAATTGATTATATTTTTTTAGCATTTGCACCTAGTATTGGATGGTTATTTGTAGCACGTATATTTTCGGGTATAACTGGTTCAAGTATCACTACAGCAGCTGCTTATATAGCCGATATTAGTGATGAAAAAACTAGAGCGAAAAATTTTGGAATGATTGGTGCTGCCTTTGGTATAGGCTTTATCATTGGCCCATTATTAGGTGGTCTATTGGGTGAATTGGGGCCTAGAATACCTTTTCTAGTAGCTGCAGCTTTAGCATTAATTAATGCTTTGTATGGTTATTTTATTTTACCAGAATCTTTAGACAAAGAACATAGAAGAGCCTTCGATATTAAAAGAGCAAATCCAATTGGTTCTTTAAAGAATTTAAATAAATATCCTGCTGTTTTTGGTTTGATTATTTCTTTACTATTTATTTATTTAGCAGCTCATTCTGTACAAAGCAATTGGAGCTTTGCGAATATTAGTAAATTTGGATGGACACCTAAGACAATTGGTATTTCTTTAGGCATCATTGGTTTATTAGTGGGTATAGTGCAAGGCTTATTAATTAGAGTGGTGAATCCAAAATTAGGAAATGAAAAAAGCGTATACTACGGCATTACACTCTATGCTATTGGTTTAGTTTTATTTGCTTTTGCTTCTCAAAGTTGGATGATGTTTTTATTTTTAGTTCCCTATTGTTTAGGTGGTATTTCTGGCCCTGCCCTACAAGCTTTAATTTCGGTACATGTGCCCAGAAATGAACAAGGTGAATTACAAGGTTCATTAACTGGCCTACAAAGTTTAACTTCAATTGTAGGCCCACCTATGATGATTGGGCTTACCTCGTATTTTTCCATCAAAAACGATCCACACCATATTTATTTTCCTGGCGCTGCATTTTTATTGGGAGCCTTTTTTATGGTTTTAAGTGCCATAATAGCCTATTGGGTATTAAAACACAATACAAGTCAGGTAAAGGCCTAGAATCTTGTCTTATAATCCCTTGCTCTTGTTATATTTGTGGTTAATTATAACTTATATGACCATGCCCTTAATGGCCCAATTACAAGAGACAACTGCTTTTATACAATCGAAAATTAAAGTAAGTGCAGAAACAGCAATTATACTTGGCAGTGGTTTAGGAAACTTAGCTACACAAATTCAGGTTGATTTTGAAATCCAATATACTCAAATTCCACATTTTCCTATAAGTACAGTAGAGGGTCATAAAGGAAGACTCATACTGGGAACTTTGAATGGGGTAAAGGTATGGGTCATGGAAGGACGTTTTCATTTTTATGAAGGCTATACTCCAGAACAGGTGGCATATCCTGTTCGTGTATTAAAATTATTAGGGGTTGAAAATTTAATTTTATCCAATGCTGCAGGTGGGGTGAATCCAAATTTTGAAGTAGGTGATTTAATGATCATAAAGGATCATATAAGTTTGTTCTCTATTAATCCATTAATTGGGAAAAATGAATCTGAATTAGGTACAAGGTTTCCAGATATGAGCGAACCCTATGCTTTAGATTTTATAGAAAAAGCAAAACTTATTGCAAATAAGCATCAAATAAAAGTTCATGAAGGTGTTTATGTGGGTGTAACAGGTCCTACTTTTGAAACGCGTGCAGAGTATAAATTAATAAAGGCTGTTGGAGGAGATGTGGTTGGGATGAGTACGGTACAAGAAAATATAGCAGCAGTGCACTGTGGTATGAAAGTATTTGCAATGAGTGTTGTAACCGATTTAGGAATTAGAGAAGACAATAATACCATTACACATGAGGAAGTACTAGCAGCTGCCAATGCAGCAGAGCCTATGCTAACCTTAATTATTAGTGATTTAGTAAAACAAATTTCCTAATATAATTAAACGCATGTTCATTTTAAAGCGCCTCCTATTTTGCTCACTAATTATATGTTTATTTCAAGTAGAAATAAATGCGCAAAATTTTGGCAATGCATTAAGACCCGTTGGAAGGGCTAATGCAAATGGACAAAGTACCGACTCTTTACAAAAAAGAGACCAAAATGCCGACTCAATAACAATTTTTTATAAGCTCTATAATAATAATGAGATTCGAAAAGTAGATTCTAGTATCAACGATTTTTTTGTGCATTATCCTTTACTTTATACTAACTATAATTTAGGCAATTTAGGAACCGCTTCAAAGTCTTATATTTTTACCACTCAGAAAAAAAGTGGCTTTGATGCGGGTTTCCATGCCTATGATGGCTATTCATATACTTTAGCAGCTACACCCTTTTATCAAACCACGAGGCCTTATACGGAATTAGGTTATTTATTAGGTGGAAAAGGAGAGCAGTTAATTGAAGTAAGACATACTCAAAATAAAACGCAACAATTAAATTTTTCTTTTGAATATCGATTCAGTAATTCACCAGGAAATTTAAAAAATCAAAATGCGAATTTGAATAATATGCGCATTACGGCGCATTTTCAATCGAAGCGTAAAAGGTATGAGTCCTACTTTGTAATGCTAGCCAATAAAGCTGCCTCTTCTGAAAATGGAGGTTTAGTGAAAGCTTCATTATTAGATAGCTTGTCATTGAATAATCCTTATGAATTAGAGACAAGACTTGGCGTAAGTGGTGCCTCTTTTCGTAATCCCTTTAATACTTCTATTGCCACTGGTTCAACCTATAAGAATAATACTTATTTATGGCGTCAAACTTACGATCTTGGTCAAAAAGATTCAATCGTAAAAGATACAGTGGTCATTCATTTATTTTATCCAAGACTTAGGTTCCAAAATGAAATTAAATTAGAATCGAATCAGTTTGTATTTGAAGACCGAGCAACCAATGATATTAGCTATTTGAAATATTTTAATTACAATACAGATCCAAATACAAATATTAAGTTCGCTGACAATTGGAATATAGTTACCAATGACTTTAGCTTAATAAGTTATCCTCAGAAAAATAATTCAAACCAGTTTTTACAAGTTGGATCTGGCTATGCTCATTTAGCCACTACCTTGTTGCATTTACAAACTTGGTCTGATTATGATTTGTATAGTTTTGGTATTTATAAAAATAAAACAAGAAATCAGTTATGGGACTTATTAGCATCTGGTAAATTATATTTGAACGGATACCATGCAGGAGACTACGATGCCCAGTTTTATTTATCTAGAATCTTAAATACAAAAGGAACTTATTTGAAAATAGCTTTTCAAAATAGTAATCGAACGCCTTCTGCTAATTATTTAGGGCTTACTCAGTTTCCAATTTATCCACTCATTGGTGTACAAAAAGAAAACACAGTGGACTTAAATGGAGAGCTTGGTAACAATAAAAAAGGGTTTAGGGTTTCGTTTAACTATCAATTAATTAATAATTATAACTATTTTTCATCAGGTTTTCAACCAGTAGTATATGCTAAACCAATTAGTTATATTAGTACTTTACTTGCAAATACAATAAAATTAAGTACTCATTGGAATTGGTATAATGAAACTACTGTGCAAGTGGTGGATCAAGCAGCGCCCATTCATATCCCCTTCATTTTATCTAGGCAAAGAATTGCTTTTGAAGGTAATTTTTATAAAAATTTGAACCTTTCCACTGGACTTGAAATGATTTATCATACCGACTTTAAAGCAGATGACTATATGCCTTTAACCGGACAGTTTTTTGTTCAAAATGCTTATATGCTTCATAATAGGCCTACGGCTAATGCCTTTTTACACTTTATGATTAAGCGCTTTAAGGCATATATCAGACTAGAAAACCTGAATACTTTAATACCTACAAGTAATTCATTAGGAAACACTTATAATTTCACTGCTAAAAATTATCCAGGAACAGGTACTTGGTTTAGAGTGGGTATTTGGTGGAATTTCATTAATTAGGATGACCAAGTTCATTAGGAGTATCAAATAAGGCTTTACCTTTGTAGTAATTAAAGGCTTAATGAAAATTAAAAGTTTGGTAAAAAATATCATATTAAAATACAAATATCATACAAAAAAATTATGAAAAATTTTATACTATTCATGGGTTTTACTTTTATTACTAGCTTTACATTAAAAGCACAAACAATTAGTAAAATTAAAGTAGCAGGAAACTGTGCTATGTGTAAAGCTCATATTGAAAAGGCAGCAAAACAAGCTGGTGCAACAACTGCAGCCTGGGATAAGGCAGCAAAAGTTTTAAAAGTGAGCTTTGATGTGGATAAAACATCAACTGATAAAATTGAAGATGCAGTAGCGGCTGCTGGTTACGATACTGAGCATAAAGTAGCCAGTGCAGATGCTTATAGTAAATTGGATGAGTGTTGCCAGTACGATAGAAAAGTAAAGACAACTAATGCAGAAAATAAGACTATTTACAAAATTAAATCTCAAAAAAAATCATTGTAAAATTTTACTTAAAATGAAAATAATGAAATTTTTAATGATAGGTTTATTCTATTTTGTTAGTTCATCTGCCACTGCTCAAGTGCAGTCCGTGGACTTAGTGGCAAGTGGACTAACTTGTTCTATGTGTTCCAAGGCTATATTTAAATCCTTATCTGCTTTAGATTTTGTATCTGAGGTTAAAGTGAATATTGAAAAGTCTAGTTATAATTTAACTTTTAAGTCTTCAGATAATGTTAAAATTGAACAAATAAGAGATGCAGTATATGATGCAGGTTTTGCAATTGATAACATGCAGCTGACCGCTAATTTTCCTAGTACTAAGGCAGTGAAAGATGAAAGCGTTTCCATAAACGGCTATCAATTTAAATGGAAATTGAATGCTTCAAAAAATATTTTAAGTCCACAAAAAGTATCTATTGTCAATAAAGATATATTACCTGCTGAGGGAGTTTATTATTTGAAGTTTTAAATTTAGTAGTTTATTATTTCATTATTTCATTGCTATTCATTTTCTTATAAACAAAATCTAAGTTGTATTTAGATTTTAATTCAATAATATGTTATTTTATCATAAATTCATTGTTTGTATATTTTGTATGTTAGGCTTATGCTTTTCTACAATAATAGTAAAGGCGCAAGAATTATATGTATCAGCAGAGCCTGCTAGCACTATGCCTTCAAGGTCTATTATTTTTAAGCAAGGTTATTCATACATGAAAGGAGAAAATGGGAGTGTGGAGAATTCAGTTAATAATTTCAATACACAATTAGAGTTCAGTTTGAATAAGAAATGGATGGCACATATTGGAACCAATTATACGTCTTGGAATTTTTATACTCAATACCGATTTTTTAGTAAAGATGCAATACACGAACATTTGAGAATGGCAATGTATTTTAAATCCATTCAGTCTTCTAAGAATGCAATAGCTACAAATGCTATTTTATTAGAGGGAGAAGAATCGGTTATTCAAGGTGGTTTCATCATTACCCAATTAAAACATAAATGGGCTAGTTCCTTAAGTGTAGGCCCTGTATTGAAAAGAGAATCATTGGCTAGTAATGGAGCAGGAGGCTTGCAATATAGTTTCTCCAATGGAGTATTATTGTATCCAAAATCCTACACTTCTTATGGGCAAACAAATGTGAATCTTTATCTAGAATTCATAGGACAAAGCTTATTTTCTGGTAAGGCGCATTATTTTGATGTAGCTCCTGCGATTCAGTTTATTTTTAATAGTCAAGCAAAGTTAAATTTGAGCTATCGATTACCATTGGTGAATCAAACCAATAGAGCCACCTATAATACCGCTAGTATTAGCTGGGATTATTTATTTTTTAATGCAATTCCTAAGCGAAAGTTCATTAATGTTTCCAATTAATTCTTCTACCCACATAACATTTTACATTTAATCCATTAGAGCTTTCAGTAAGCCCTTTTCCAATACCAAAATTAAATTCATAAAGTGGATGTAAATAAAGGTCAACCACTGCGTATAGTTGATGCTCTTGATTAGGTAATTTATAAGGACTCAAAAGTTTGCCTGTATTTCCATAATATTCAAACCCAATACTTGCTTTTTTAGAGCTTGCATAAGCATATTTGAAATTAGGTTCAAACAATACTTCATTACTCGTAAAGGATACACCTAGGCTAGGATTAAAAGACCAATAATGATCACCAATTGTTTTATCAAAAATGGGTCTAATTTCTGCACCCCAATCTTTTTCATTGGTAAAGGGGTCTTTACCAAATCCAATTTCAGTAGACAAACTTACACCCAATGGCCAATTCCAGCTATCAGGGGCTTTCACTCTTGGTCTAATATGAGAACCTGTGTATTGTAATTTACCATTGAGGTTATAAGTAAAAATATAAAATCCCAATTCTGCATCTTTGGAAAGGCCTGTGGTTACTTCTAAGGTTTGCAATAAAGGGTGATATGACTTGTTGAATTTTGGACCAGTGAAAGTATAATTGGTATGCAATTCAATCATGGTAGTATACTTAGGCGTGGTGGCTGATCCGTATACTTGAATTTCACCAGCGTCTTGCGCCAATATATTTTGACTAATTAAATTAAAACTTAATACGATAAATAATAGCTTATCCATTGAGTAAGCTTTCTTTTTTATAAAATTCACTGTTAACAATTTGAGTGCAAAACTAATGCATTTCAAAATAAGCAAGGCTACCGCCTACCCATTGTTTATTTTTATTAAAATTAACCCCAATCATTTTCCCTTTGCTTAAACGTGCAAGGTTCATAGTTGCTATGTATTTTTGGCTGAATTCATCCCAGAAGTAAAATAGTCTTAATTCAGCTTTGGCTGGCCCTGTAGGTGTTTCAATACAATTTGCATATTTAACTTTATCTTGTAGTATCCAGCCTGATGGGTCAATTATGTTTTCAATATCAGTTTCTTTTATATCTATAATCACTCCTTGGCCTGCAAAAGAGAAAAGGGGTTTGAGTATATATTTATCAAGTGATGTAGGCAGTTCTATTAACTGATTTAGAAATTGGGTACGTGGAATATATTGATGGTTTAAAAAAGGCAGTAGGAACTTACTAATTCTAAAAAAGTGATGAGGGTGAGTTACCCATTCAACATTTAAATTGGACCCTAGTAAACCACCTTTTTCTTGTATCTCTTTATTTTGATTTTTTAATTCATCCAATACAATTCTATTATAAATTCTATCTATTTTTATTTTCTTACCTGCTCTTTCGTAATATAAATTTCTTTCTTCTACAAAAATTTCAGTAATACAAACAATAGGAATATTGAAATATTTTTCTGTACAGTAAAAATCAATTCTTGTTTTTTGTTGGTGAGGAAGTATTTCTAATAATACAGTATGCTTATTAGAATTCTTTTTAGTATCAATTAATGTATCTCCTTTCAAGATAGTTTCTAAATGAGCTAAATATTTTTCTTTATTGTAGCCGTTTAAATAAGGACTAAAACCTTCCGCAATTAAATAGTTTTTACGAATGCACTCATCTTGTAAAATTTCATAGGCAAATAAAGAGGGAAAGCCTTGTAACTCAATTAATGCAGGTACTAATTCATTTTGCTCATTTATTGCAATGGCGAAATCCATGACTATACATGCTGGTAAAGCAGTTTCATTAGGGAAAAGGGCTAGATTTTTTAAGGAAGGCTCTGTTATAGATTTGAATAGGTCTGACTGAATTACTTGGTTCACATAACTGCCCGTAGCTAATAACTTTTCAGTAAAATTTTTATCAATAAAAATAGGTGTTTCTGCAATACTAAAATCTAAAGCCTTAGGAAAGGGTGCATTTAGAGCTGCTAGATAATTTTGGTAAGCTTCTTCCGTAAAGGCTGCGTTGAATTTTTTTCTTATTGAAGCAATCATATAAATTATTTTATGATTTTGCTTTTAAGGCTTTATCTAAAAAATTAGGAATGATAGCGTGAAAAGTAGATTTTATTTTTGCAGGGTCATTCAAATATTCTATCATTCTATCCCACTTTTCAATGCCAAATTCTTCAATAATAGAAGTTTTATTTTTTTCTTCATTAAAATAATCCAATAAAATATGATATTCTCCTTCAGGATGAAATTGAACTCCTGTCATATATTCATTGAATTGAATTCCCATAATGGCACGCTCTAGCGGCACTTGAGGTCTAATTTTTTCTAAACAAGTAATACGAGCTCCCATGTTATTAATTAATTCATCATTGGGTTCTGTAATTTGGTACAACCTACTTTCTAATACATAGAAAGGGTCAACTAATCCTTCAAATAAATCGTTATATTCAATAGGGTGCACAGGCAGAATACCTATTTGTCTTGATTTTCTTAAACTAATTTTACCCAAATTAAAATGTCTACAAGCAATTTGGAAACTATGACAAATTAAAAACACTGGTTTTTTTAAAAGCAACATTTGGTCAAGCCATTCTGTATATAAAGTATCCCAGGGCTCATTCTTAGAATCTACAGGAGAGCCTGGACCTCCAGTTGAAATATAGGCATCGAAATTGTTATCGGGTATTTCACAAAAATCTCGAACTCGAAATATTTGGCTTTCAATGCTAGTATTTCTATCCTTAGTCCAATGTGCTAAAAGCAGTTGAATACAGTCCATACCCACATTGGTATTACCATCATACATATCAATGATAGCAATATTTAAGTGGGTAGCAGACATTATAAATAACTTAAGTTTGTCTTAGGTGTTAATACTAAAAGAGTTTCATACATTAATTGAATAGTATCTACAATATCTTTTTTATGAATCATTTCAACAGTAGTATGCATGTATCTTAAAGGCATTGAAATTAAAACCGAAGGGCAACCATCGTTGGCATAAGCAAAACTATCGGTATCGGTTCCAGTGCTTCTGCTTAAGGTTCTAAATTGTACTGGAATTTTTTTGGATTTGGCAGTTGCTTCTACAATAGCTAATAATTTATTATGAATAGCTGGGGCATAAGCAAGTGAAGGCCCTTTACCACATTCAATATCGCCTTCAATGGCTTTATTAATCATAGGTGTATGTGTATCGTGCGTTACATCGGTAATAATAGCAATATTAGGTTTAATACGACGCGCAATCATTTCTGCGCCCCTTAAGCCAATTTCTTCTTGCACAGCATTCACAATATACAAGCCAAATGGAAGTTTCTTTTTGTTCTCTTTTAATAAGCGGGCTACTTCAGCAATCATAAAACCACCCACTCTGTTATCAAAGGCACGTCCAATAATAAAATCGTTGGCTAATTCATCAATACCTTCTTGATAAGTTACCACGGCACCAATATGAATACCTAGGGCCTCTACTTCTTTTTTAGATCTTGCACCACAGTCCAATGTTAAGTTATCTACTTTAGGTTGTGGCTCTTTTTGTTCAGGGTTACTTAATCTAGTATGAATAGCTGGCCATCCAAAAACTGCTTTCACTGGCCCTTTTTTCCCATGAATATAAACACGCATAGAAGGAGCTATTTGATGGTCCACACCACCATTTCTTTTTAAATAAATTAAACCTTGATCGTTGATATAATTCACAAACCAACTAATCTCGTCGGCATGTGCTTCTATCACTACTTTGAAAGGAGCAGTAGGGTTAATTACGCCCACTGCTGTTCCATAAGCATCGGTATAGGTCGTGTCTACATATTTTGTAAGATATTCTAGCCAAATTTTTTGACCACTTGTTTCAAACCCAACTGGAGAGGGGTTATTTATATAATTGGTTAAAAACTGATAAGAGCTTTTGCTAATTAATTCTTTTTTAGACTTTGCAACCGGTTTTTTTGTGCTTGATTTTGCCATAAATATTATTTAAAATTGACTCCTGCAAGATAATACTAATTGCGCTATTTCGATGCAGGCTTTCTTTCCCCTTTTTCTTGATTATTTATTAATACTTTTGTGCAATAAAAACAATTTGTCTTGATTCAACCGCCTTTAGATACGAATAAATTATGGGATCTAGCCCCTAATGAGTTTTGGCAGACTAGTAAATTAATTTTTAATTGGCAGTCAGCGCATAACCCAGTGTATAAACAATGGGTGGAATTAAACAAATCAAGCGCCATTGCTTTTTTACCTATATCTTTTTTTAAAACACAAAATGTTTTCATTGGGGAGCAGCCGATAAACTTATTTGAGAGTAGTGGCACTACGCAGGATATAAAAAGTCATCATTGGGTGCAGGACTTAAGTTTATATGAGGCAAGTTTTTTAAAGAGTTTTGAATTATTTTATGGCAACCCTTCCGATTATTGTATTATTGGTTTGTTGCCTTCTTATTTAGAAAGAAAACATTCTTCTTTGGTGTATATGGTCGACAAATTAATTAAAGCATCGGGTCATCCTCAAAGTGGCTTTTATTTAGACGATTTTTCAAAGCTGAATAAAGTATTAAAAGAGCTAGAGAACAAAAAGCAAAAACTTTGGTTTATTGGGGTGAGTTTTGCTTTAACCGATTTTGCGATAGCTTTTCCGCAGCAATTAAATTCCACAATTGTATTAGAAACTGGTGGAATGAAAGGCAGAAAGGAAGAATTAACTAGAACTGAATTACATCAAATATTAAGAACGTATTTTGGAACTAGTACTATTCATTCTGAATACGGAATGACTGAACTATTAAGCCAGGCCTATGCTATTAAGGAAGGAGTATTTAAATGTCCGCCTTGGATGAAGGTGATGGTAGCAGATGAAGAAGACCCAACTGCTATTAAAGAAACCGGAAGAGGGGTACTGCATATAATTGACCTTGCCAATATATATAGTTGCAGCTTTATTGCTACTGAAGATATAGGTGAGGTTTTTGAAGACGGTAGCTTTACTGTACTTGGCAGACTTGATGCAAGTGCTAGAAGAGGTTGTAGTTTACTAGTTGTTTAAATTATTCGTCAAACATAGTTTTCTCTGATTGAATCATCTTTTCTAAATACAATAAATAACTTGGCTCTAAACCATAGTTATACTGCCTTTTATCAATATTGTCTCTGGTTTTGACTATTAGCGGCAATGGCTCTTGTGTAGAAAGTTTATATTTCTGGTTAATTTTTAAAAAATGGTCGCTTCTACTTTTATTTTGCGTTAAGACATCTTTGTTTTGCACCCCTATTATTTTATTTATAACCTTGGTAGAAATAGATTCTCCTTTTTTATGATTTTGATAAAGAACTTGTACTAACTCTTTCTCAATAATGGAAAGAGAATGATAAAAATTATAATTCAATCTTGCCGTCACTTCTTTGGGTACTCTTTTCTTTCTTTGTCTATATATCAAAAAAAATAATCCAAATGCAATGAGTATTACAATAGATACGCTAGGTGTAAAGAAAGGAAATACATTATTAAAAATAAAATGAATTATCGGGTTTTCTACTTTGTAAATATATTGAATAGTGCTTCTATCTAAATCTTCTGCATTGATTTGATAGCTAGCATAGCTAAGTTTATTGCCGGATATTATTTTGATCAAGTAAGCTGTATTACCCAAATTAAACTGAAGAGATTCATAAGACTCCTTAGTAGTATATAAACTTAACCAAGGTTGTTTCATTATATTATTTCTTTGGGGTGTTATTTTCCCAAATTCATTTTTCTTAAAATTTATCCAGTAATAGTCTAAGTAGTTTTGAAAAATAAGTAAATCATTTATAATATAATTGTAATAATTTGCATTTTGTAAAACTTTAATTAATTCAGGGTTAGTGGCACCTAAATTGGTCCATGTATTTTTATGAAAGTCAAATTCATAACAGCTATCAATATCCTTGATAGAAAAGTCCTTAGGTATATTGGCATAATCAAGAGACTTAGTCATGTATAATTTACTTGCTTCAGTATCTAATTTGTATTTAATAATATTTAAATTATCGTCATAGCCATTCACAATGGCATTACTAGGATACAATTCCCATTCATGTGTCTTAGGACTGAAATAAGTCATAATGCCACGCATATGCCAAAAGCCAGAACCGCCATACTGAAATAAGGTATCATTTAGTTGGAATGTAAAGGCTTTATAATTTACGCCTGAATGTATGGTAGAATCAATCCTAAGTAAAGAATAGCTGTTTTTGTATTTTTCTAGTTTATATAGCTTGCCCGATCCTAAAGGTTGTATCCATATATTTCTGCCTTTTTTGATGAGCGCAATATCTTTGAAAGTTTTTGTGTCTAATCCAAAACTAAATAAGGTACTTTTTAGTTGAATATTTAAGGGGTTAATACTATCAGCCGAGATTAAATTGAGCAAGGCAATTTCTTGTTCTTGTAATGGGTTATTTACCTTTTTTACTTGAGCAAAAGAAAAGAAAGCTTGCGTTATTAAAATTAAACTAAGTATTAATCTTACCATTTTCATAATGCTAAGATATAAGAAAAAATATAATAAGAAATTTACTTATCTGTTTTTATTTATATTTTATAATTTA
>Ga0209188_1000850_pt1 | contig 27161 bp, 26 predicted proteins | sample C_130625_EF_Meta_FD_187307 | JGI IMG/M metagenome (GOLD analysis project Ga0209188, IMG submission 187307) | Freshwater microbial communities from Lake Croche, Canada to study carbon cycling - C_130625_EF_MetaG (SPAdes) (version 2) | ecosystem: Environmental > Aquatic > Freshwater > Lake... | reverse complement strand
AAATTGAAGCTATCCTTGAGTATTTGCATATTGAACTTAGACGCTTGAAAAGTCAGCATTTTAGAAAATATTTAGAAAACTATCAACGAGCTTTGTCATCTAGAGACTGTGAAAAGTTTGTAGAAGGCGAAGCCGACGTTGTAGATTTTGAAAAAATTATCAACGAGTTTGCACTACTACGCAATAAATGGTTGGGTATTACTAAAGGTTTAGATGTTAAACAATGGCAGTTATCCAATGTAATTAAATTGCGTACTGCTGGTATGGAAGATGCTAGTTTATGAAAATAGTATTAGTTACCGGTGGATTTGATCCATTACACAACGGGCATATATCTTATTTTAAAGAAGCTAAGACACTTGGCGACAAGTTAATTGTTGGGCTTAATAGCGATGCATGGTTAGAACGTAAAAAAGGCCGGGCGTTTATGCCAGGTCATGAACGTGTCAGTATTATAGAAAATCTTAAAATGGTAGACGGTGTTATCTTGTTTAATGACGATGATAATACTGCTACTGAAGCAATTAAAAACGTACAACAACTTTACCCTAAAGCACAAATTATTTTTGCCAACGGTGGAGATCGTAATGCCACTAATATTCCAGAAATGTTAATTCCTGATGTGTTATTCAAATTTGGCATTGGTGGAAATAATAAAGCAAACAGCAGTAGTTGGATTTTAGATGAATGGAAAGCACCTAAAACAGAACGTCCGTGGGGTTACTATCGGGTATTACATGAAGTAGATGGCACTAAAGTCAAAGAACTTACAGTTAATCCAGGATGCAGTTTAAGTTTACAACGACATAAATTTAGACATGAATTTTGGCACGTTACCTCTGGTAAATGTGCTGTGGAACAACGCATGAATGGCGGATACATGTTACCCACAGTAGAATTATCCACACATAGTCAATTGGTCATTCCAATTAATGACTGGCACAGAATTTATAACCCGTACGACGAGCCATGCAAAATTGTAGAAGTACAATATGGTAAAATATGCGAAGAATCCGACATCGAACGTCAGGATTAGATTATTCAGCAAAAAGGTTGACTTATAAAATCTTTACTGTATAATATAAAGTATGACAACTGTAGATAACTTACTTTTAAAAATAACCTCTCATACTAATCCGACGATAGAAGAATTTATTCCTACGCGAGATTCCAGAGTATTACGCAGTTTAACTACTGCGGTATCAACCCCGGTTTTTATCACCGAAAATCAAAGTCGTTTATTATTAAAACTACTTACTCAATATAGTGATAGCTTTTTAACCATCGAATCTGACATCAAAAATATTTTAATTTCTCCCAGTTGGTCAAAAAGATTTCGTGCAGTTGATACTACCAAAAAAGTTTATATAAAAACACTAAAAGATAAAGAATCCGCAATTTTTATCGAATTTGCCCCTAACGGTGCGGTCAGAAAATCTCTGCAATCACTTGGAAAAGTCATAGAAGGTGGCATTACAGTACATAACACTAAACTTCATAGCATTGATCTGAGTGAAAAAAATATAGTCGGTATAATAGATTTGTTAAAACCGCATAAATTCGATTTCGACCAAAAAATCACCGATTTTTACGAAATTATCAAAAAATGGCGGTTTGACGTAGAGTGCAAAAAATTCTTTTTCGGGGAAGATTTGTATTCTTTGATCAAAGATGCATTGACAGCAGACATTGGTCAAGAAAATTTAAACAACGAATTACTGGTTCGAGATAGAAAAACAAGATATCACTTTTTGACCAAAAAAACCGAGAAAAATACCGAAAATTTGACAAATTTAATAGTGGGCAGAACACAGCAAAAGGTATGGATCGATTCAAATACTCGTTCGTTGGTCGATGTTGTCGGTAGTTTAAAAGAACTAAATCGTTTACCATTGCTAGTAATTTTTGACAGCCATAACGCAGAGTCTTGTACCAAGAATTTACAAAATCTTCAAATTTCCCTGGAAAAAAATGAAATTTCCAAAGGAGTAGGAATTTACTTTAGACTGCAAAATGATACAGGTGGTAAGATTTTTAATTCGTTTATACAAGACAATCATTACAATGCACCATTGAATAGTGACACGAATATAGCCGGAATACAAGCCGGAAAATTACCCAAATTTTTTCTAAAAGATTGCAATTGGGCACCGAAAAGTGTTATAGTACTAGGTAGTAACTTGCGTCATAGCAAGTCTGCTGTATACAGCAATCGATGCGATTTAATTATTTCATACTCGGATAAACCAAGTATATTTGACAACAACACCGGATGGGCCACTAGTACATGGGCATTGTAAAATTAGTCATAAAAGATGAAGTCAACATCAAGATAGAAGGTCTTGAGCTAGACGCACGAAAGAAATTAGCAAACGCATTTAAATTTTTTGCACCCTACGCACGATATCATCCAGCATACAAATTGGGTCGATGGGATGGTACTGTAAGTCTATTCGGACTGGGTGGTAACGGTTATTTGAACCAGCTAGAAAAAGTCATGCAAATACTACATAGCATGGGAATTTCTCTAGAGGAAGTGGAAGACCTAAGAGACCCAATCAATCTGGCATTTCCAGAAGTGACTGAGGATTTCTGGGGAGAACGTTGCTGGCCTGTCGGACATCAGCAAGCAGGACAGCCTATCAAGTTACGCGATTATCAATTAGACGTAATTAACAATTTTCTTAAAAATCCCCAGGCTTTGCAGGAAGTAGCTACTGGCGCTGGTAAGACAATTATCACTGCAACCCTGAGTAAACTGTGCGAAAACTTTGGTCGCACCATCACAATCGTGCCCAACAAGAGCTTGGTAGAACAAACAGAAGAAGATTTTATCAACTGTGGTTTAGATGTAGGAGTTTATTATGGCGACAGGAAGGACCTCAATAAAACGCATACGATTTGCACGTGGCAGAGCCTTAATATATTGGATAAGAAATCAAAGAATCAAGAACATGACATTGTGACACTGGCAGAATTCCTTGACGGAGTCAAAACTGTAATTGTTGACGAAGTACACATGGCCAAGGCAGAAGTGCTGAAGAATTTGCTCACACAGAACCTATGCAATGCTCCAATCCGCTGGGGTCTAACAGGAACTGTTCCCAAAGAAGCACACGAATTTGAAGCTATCTTTGCAAGTCTTGGTCCGGTAATTCACAGCATACAAGCACACGAGTTACAGACTAAAGGTGTACTAAGTGATTGCCATGTCAAAGTTGTGCAGTTAATGGACTTGAAAGAATTCAGCAGTTATCCTGAAGAATTAAAGTATCTTGTCACAGACGAAGACAGAATGATTTATCTAAGCAAACTAATTAAAACAATATCCCAATCAGGCAATACGTTAGTTCTAGTGAATAGAATTGATTCAGGCAAATTTATTATCAATGAAATACCAGAGGCAGTGTTTATCTCGGGCGAGGTCAAGACCAAAGATAGAAAAGAAGAATATGACGAAATTAAAACGAATGATAACAAGATTATTGTGGCGACTTTTGGTGTGGCCGCTGTGGGTATTAATATCCCCCGTATTTTTAATATGGTTCTTCTTGAGCCCGGAAAGAGCTTTGTCAGAGTTATACAAAGCATTGGGCGAGGTATTCGAAAAGCAGAAGACAAGGACTTCGTACAAATCTGGGACATAACCAGTACCTGTAAGTATGCAAAACGGCATCTTACAGAAAGAAAGAAATTTTACAAGGACGCCAAGTATCCGTTTACTATTGAAAAAACGGATTGGCAACGATAAGGAATTATGCAAATATTAACATTAGAGAACAAAACATTTTTACTGGATAATCTCCCAGAGGAAGTAGATGAGGAATGTAGATTTGCCGTGCTAGATAACAGTGATCCCAAAGAACCAGATTTTTTCTTTATGCCATTGATATTCTTAGAGTCATTCAATGCTCCTGCTATGGTGCTTAATATAGGTGGACAGCAGGTCACCATGCCGATAGATTGGCACATAGCAGTGGGAGACAGTTCAAGCGGTTGTGACATTGAAATTCTCCCATTGACCAGCTTAAATGACCGAGGTTTTGAAGCGTTATGCTTTAATCCGTTAAGCAGTTTTAGAGTAGAGTTTAAGAAAATTGAGATTGTAAATTTTTATAATGATGTCAAATGGTACTTTCCAAAGATGAAAAACAATCAACTGTTAGCTACCCCATTATCAAACAGTGATAAACCAGACTGTGTGTATTTCTGCAAAGAAATTAGCAGACAAAGCGAAATTATTGATTTGAGTAAGATATTATAATATGGGCGATCTCAAACCAGGCGTAACGCTTATACACGAACGGGTGGACAATGTAGTATACACTCGAGAATTTGGAGCAGATCCTATGACCAGAAAAGTAGCGGGTTGGGATTACAACAAAGACAATCCGAAATTTGATCCACGCACTGGTGACGGCAGACCGTTACACGAACATATATTGGAAAGCAAGATGTGGGGTGAAATTCACCGTGAAGCGAAAACCAATATCACTTTACAAAAGGCATTAGATCGTGCTATAATGATATACAAATTGAGCAAGGATAAAGTACAATGAAATATGCATTTTTTAATCCATTGATTATGGGCATCGATAAAATGCCTGATGATACTTTTGAAAAAGTTAAAAAATTAGCTGAAAAACTTCACGAGCGTACTGATTTAAATGATGCAGGTAATGAAGATTTGAGTGTACGCGGAGGCCAACAGATACAAGTCTTACCTAACGATGCAACAATAGAAGTCGATTGGTTAGTAGAATTTTTAGAAGATTATTTAAATCAATATATCCAACAAGTAAAAACGCAAAGTATGCTTCCTGATATGGATTATGTAGATGTTAAAGTTACCAGTATATGGACTATTAAGCAAAGTCCAGGACAATATCAAGCCATGCACAATCATCCAGCCGGGCACATTTCAGGCAACATGTATCTAGAAACTCCAGCACTAAGCGATAACAGCACAAAAATTGACAACAATATTTTGTTTAAATTTCCAGTAGAAAAAGATGTCACCAAGTTTATTTTGCAAGACGGATGGTGCTATCGTCCAGAAGAAAAAGATATTTTAATATTTCCAAGTTATGTTTCGCATCTAGTATATCCGTGGCAAGGTACTGGTAACAGGACTGTAATGGCATTCGACGCAGTATTAATTCCAAAGGCATCAGATGGCAGAAAAACTAGCGATTAAAGAAGTAATGGCCGCAGTAGATAGCGGGTATATCGGGCTGTGGGACGAGCTGGACGACGAGCAACGTAAAGCTCTTAAAAGCGAATTCTTCATAATGAATCGTTACATCAGTAATGTAAAGACTAGCAGTGTTGAATTACAACAACATTATCTGTTGACTGTTAATGAGTATTTTAATAAACATTGGAACTTGTTGCAAAAGCATCCTAAATTGTTATGGATGTTGCTGGCCATGTGCGGGCACGAAAGTAAAAAGATTCACTATCATGAATGGATTGGTTTTAAAAAGAAACCCGGTAATAGTTCTGATAAAAAAGTAAAATTCTTATTAGATTTATATCCTGCAAAAAAACAAGCAGATTGTGAATTACTTGCAGAGCTTATGAATGATGCTGAATTTAAAGAACTTGCACTAATGCGTGGCATGGATGATGCAGAGGTTAAAAAATTATTAAAATGACATTAGAAGTGACTCAATACGTTTGTCAGTACTGTTCAAATACTTTTACAAAAGAAAAAACGTTAATGGTGCATCTGTGCGAACAAAAACGTAGGGCATTGGCTAAAACTGAAAAACATGTTGTCATGGGATATGATGCATTTAATCGATTTTTTAAAATGAGTCAGAATCTAAAAGGTAATAAAACATATGATGAGTTTGCAAAAAGTCCGTACTATAATGCTTTCGTTAAGTTTGGCAGTTTTGTTAGCAATGTTAACCCACTCTATCCTGACAGGTTTATCGATTATGTTATTAAGAGCGGTGTCAAATTAGATCACTGGTGCAGAGATGAATTATATGAAAAATATGTTGCAGATTTGATTCGTACTGAAACAGTAGAAACAGCACTACAACGCAGTATTGGACATATGATGACCTGGGCAGATGCACATCAAAGTCAGTGGAATCATTATTTTTTATATGTCAGTTTAAACAGAGCAACGTTTGATATACGTGATGGTAAGATAAGTCCTTGGGTAATATTGAACAGTAAGAACGGAAAAGAAATGTTGTCGAAATTTAGTGACGAGCAGTTAGCGGCCGTTGGTACTACAATTGATCCACAGTTTTGGATGAACAAATTTAAAAAATTACCTGCTGATGTAGAACTAGTTAGACAAGTAGTTAAGGAGTCTAGCATATGAAAAGAAAACTATTAGATGGTACAGAAGCAACAGAATTAAAAGAACCAATAACTTTGGAAGTCTATACTAAGTGTCCACAGAAATGGATGCTATGCGATAAAGAAACCGGCGAAGTATATATTGGACATGCGACTAAAGGTAAGAATAGTTGGAAGAAAATTGACCAATGGAATGGCAACGATGGTTGAAATTAAAAAACAAAATGGCACTATAGTAATTATTGGGGATAGTTGGGGTGTTCCTAATTATCCGCCTACTAATTATATTAATAATAGTATTGAAAAAATTAAAAAATTATCATCCAGTAATATAGAAATAAATGTTACACATTTAGGAGATCCTCCTGAAACCCATTTAGAATTTCTTTTAAACAATGAAGGATACAATGTAATTAATTTTTCAAAAACAGGCGGCAGTAATTTACAAACCATTAGACGGGCAACTCAATATTTTCTAAAATATAACATCAAGGTTAATTGGCTAATTTGGTTTCATACTGAAAGTCTTAGAGATAGGGACGAAATATTAACATCTTCAAAAATAAAATTTAGTATATCAAAACTAACTAAAGATTTAACAATTTTAGCGTATCAAGAATTTTCTGATTTAATATCAACTTTAAATTGTAAAACTATTGCCATCGGCGGCCAGGCACCGATAGATGTTACAGAATTTAATAGACTAGTAGGCCCAATAGAATTATTAATAGAAGATTGGCATTCAGAAATACTTGGAAGGAAACTGCCAGTTTCGCATGGGGTCTGTAATTTAGACCTGTTTGACTCTAAAAATTGTATAGATACTATTGAAGAAAAATCTAAAATGTTAGATAGCATTCATACTATATTAAACTTAGATTGGGATTCTCCCGATTTTCCAGATAATGCTCATCCTGGGAAAGATGCACATAAAAAGCTATTTGATAGAATAAAATATCTATTAAGGAAAGACAATAATGCCTGATATTGATATAGATTTTTTGGATCGCACAGACGCTTTGGACATTTTAAAGCATGTTCCAGCCATCATTGAAGATAATGGAACTTTTAAAAAGCACAATACCGGTGTGTATTGTACTTCTATTCCGTACAATCCACTTACTGGTATGAGTACTATAGATTATAAATCCGCAGAGGAGCGTGGATATTTTAAGATAGATTTCTTAAATGTCAGCATCTACAAGGGTGTACGTGATGAACTGCATCTCAAACAACTTATGGAGACAGAACCACTATGGGATCTACTGGAACAGGACGACTTCTCGAATCTGCTATTTCACGTGAATGGGCACGGGCACGTATTGAGGACAATGAAACCGAAAGATATCGAATCGCTCGCGGCTTGTCTAGCAATCATACGCCCAGCAAAGAAACATTTGTTAGGCAAACCGTGGACAGAAGTAATGCAATCAGTATGGACGAAACCAACGACTGACGAATACTACTTTAAGAAGGCACATGCTGTGGCCTATGCTATGGCTATTGTGGTACAGATGAATTTGATATGTGAAAGTATCAGTTACGAGTATACTTAACGTACTCTGCGTACCAGTTGTACACTTTTACGTTTAACACGTTTCATAGTTAAATTCATCAAGTTAACAACTGGGCCAAGTACTACACGAGCATCTTTGCTGTTGAATGTTTTGATAGCATAGTGAAACGGTTGTATTTGTTCCCTGCAAAATATGTTTATAGGAAATTGACGGTTGCTTTCCCACCACCAAGTTTCGCCTATGTCTAAAAATATCTCACGCTCTTCTAATGTTTTAATGGCATTAAGGTCGTAGAAGCTGGTTACATATTGATCCTGATTTATGATAATCCCAATGTATTCCAATTCGCCGTAGTTTAACACACTGATAAAGGGTAGTTTTTGTTCTATGTTATCTCTTAGTTTTGCCATAAATATAGTATAAAGGTCCTGCGCTAATGCAAAAAATCTCAACGTATTTATATCCAAATAGAATCGAACTATTGGCTGATTTGGCAGGTTTCACTGTGGAGTATACAAACGTGTATCAAAGAAACGTAAAAATTTATCATGGTATAGACAATACCTTAGAGTTTGACATTAAGAACGCAGATCAGAAACGTATTGATTTATCTACATTGTCTAACATACAGTTAAACATTATGGATGCTAGTGGGCAAGCATTACCAAACAGTCCATACACTGTAACTCCTACATTACCTCAAACTACATACAAGGGTCTAGCATCAGTCACAATTCCACAAGATGATTTAGCAGACTTAGATCATCAGTTTTTAACATACAGCGTGTCTGCTATCAAGTCTGGTAATGAAGTATTACTATATGGCGACACACGATTTGGTGCAGTAGGCAAGATGGAATTAGTTGGCGATGCCATGCCCGTTATTAGAGATGAACAAGTCGTTACTAGTTTTTACAAAGATCTACAATATGGCACTAGTATGGTAGAATACTTTCATTGTAGTGCAATACCTTTAAGATTTTATGAAGCAGTACCTACAACTGTAGCCAGCATTGATTTTAGATTCGATGCACTTGTTGGAACTGTGTTAGTTGAAGCTACCAAAGATGCCAGTATAAGTTCGGAGACATTTACCTTACGTGGTACTATTTTGGAAACATTTACAGTAAACAGTACTACAACCAATTTATTAAAAACTTATACAGATATCGGCGATTATACCTATATTCGCATATCATACAGTCGAACTAATCCATTAGCAACAACTGGAACAATTACCAAAGTAACTGTATCATAAAGGTTGACCTTTACTAGTTAGCCTGTTATACTACTCTATATGAGTATAATCACGGACACTATCAACAGCTATCTTCCTGCAAAACGGAAGCAAACTCCTAGTGGTTGGATTAGTTTTAACGCTGTGTGCTGTGATGATAAACGCCAACGTGGCGGACTTATATTCAACGCAGGCGATGCAGTTAGCTATCATTGTTTCAATTGCGGATTCAAAGCCAGTTGGCAACCCGGCCGACTAATCAGTCAAAAGATGAACAAGTTCATGCGAGATCTAGGCATGGGCGATGATACTATTGGGCAATTAAGATTAGAAGCTTTAAAATTAAACGAGGACTCTAATACCGAAGTACGTAGTATAGTTCCAACTTTTGAAGCACGAGCATTGCCAATAGATTCTTTGAGTTTTAATGATTTAGATACGTTTTTAAAACTTCCAGACGGTGATCATGCAGTTCCAACAAAGTTTACTGAAGCATACGCATACTTGGTTGATAGAAAAATTGATCCGTGGAGTTATCCGTTTTACTGGTGTCCTAGAACGGGATTTAATAATAGACTTATTATTCCGTTTTTATACAAAGGTGAAATTGTAGGTTGGACTGCCCGTGCTTTTAGTGATGCTAAACCTAAGTATCTAAGCGAACAGCAACCTGGTTATGTGTTTAATTTAGATGCACAAAATAATAATAGACAGTTCGTAATTGTTTGCGAAGGCCCGTTTGATGCGATAAGTATTGACGGATGTGCTTTACTTGGTGCTGAGATTAAGGACAGCCAAAACTGGTTGCTCAAGCAATTAAATAAAGAAATCGTGCTAGTTCCAGATAGAGATAAAGCTGGATTGTTAACATTAGAGCAAGCATTAGATTATGGGTGGAGTGTTAGTATGCCCGACTGGCCCGATGATGTTAAAGATGTGAATGATGCAATCATCAAATTAGGAAGGCTAACTACACTATATAAAATAGTTCAAGCCAAAGAAGCTAATCCACTTAAAATACAATTGAAAGCCAAGAAATGGTTCAAGGAAGTAAATGAAAAAATTGATTGAATTCTTGTTATGGCCTTTGTCTAAATGGCAAGCGCATAGAGCGTTTAAAAAACGTTTGGAAGAATTACGGAAACGTGATCCGTTTATCTATAAATGATCGGCTGGGGAATAAGCGCCAACAGTCACGATGCGGCAATAGCTGTGTTTGTTGACGGAAAGCTAGTATTTGCTAGTCACAGCGAACGTTATAGTGGCATAAAGAATGATAGAGATTTATGTAAGGAAATAGTAGCGGCCGCAAAGCAATTTGGATATCCTGATAAGATTTATTGGTATGAAAAACCGTTCAAAAAAACATTACGACAATTAATTGCAGGACAAGGATGGAAATATCGAGATAACAACATTGAAATTTATATGGCTAGATACGAAATCACCGCCCCAATTACGTATGTGGATCATCATTTAAGTCATGCGGCCACAGGATATTATACCAGTGGATTTGATGACGCCTGTATATTAGTTATAGATGCGATCGGCGAGTTTGAAACATTTACTATTTGGGAAGGAAAAGGAACTAATCTTAAGAAACGATTTAGTAAATGCTACCCATATAGCATGGGATTATTCTATAGTGCTATGACACAGCGAGTGGGATTGAAACCTAACGAAGACGAATATATCTTAATGGGCATGGCCGCATATGGTGATCCTAATAAGCATATACAGAGAATTTATGAAGATTTTTTTAAAGGACATCTTGATAGTTTTAAAATGAAAAAAAATCTTCATAGAGGATGTATGGACTGGGCGCCTGATTTAATTATAAAAGATAGTTTTGATATAGCGGCCGCGGTACAACGATTGTATGAAGATTGGCTTGATGATATTCTAGTCAAAGCAAGACTAATGGTAGACAGCGATAATTTAGTCTTAATGGGCGGGTGTGCATTGAATTGTCTAGCTAATAGATTCACTGGTGATTATTTTGACAACACGTGGATTTATCCCAATCCCGGAGATGCAGGTAGCGCCATAGGTGCAGTATTAGCAAACCATCCTAAGTGGAAAGACTCGACAGATTGGTCCAATAATTTCTTAGGGTATGACATGGGGTATCGTGCTAGTAATGAAGAAATTGTAGAATATATTACACAAAATAAAATATGTGGTATAGCTCGTGGCAAGGCAGAGTTTGGTCCACGAGCACTAGGTAACAGAAGTTTATTGGCAGACCCACGCGGCGCAGAAATAAAGGACAAGGTAAATGCAATCAAACAACGACAAGAGTTTAGACCCTTTGCTCCAGCAATACTCGAAGAACTTACTGACATGTATTTTGATATGCCTCATCGTTGGAATACTAGTAGGTATATGCAAGTGGTCGCTCGTTGTAGGCATCCTCAGCTTTATCCTGCTATCATTCATCGTGATGGAACTTCACGTGTACAAACTGTACCAAACGATGGAAGCCCATTTAGAAAGCTCTTAGAATTATGGTATAAAGAAACTGGATGTCCTATATTGCTAAACACCAGTCTAAACATCAAGGGTAAGCCCATGGTTAATGATCATGCAGATGCAAAAAACTTTGAACATCAATACGGTGTTAAAGTGTTTAACTAGAGTATATAATAAAGTATGAGTGAAAAACAAGAAAATAAAGCAAGACAGAACGTTGATTATGGATATGATATTCAGCGTGTATATTTAGAAATGATGCTGGCAGATGCAGGTACTTTTGTGCGTTGCCAAAGTATTTTTGATAGTAAACTATTTGATCGTCGATTACAAGAAGCGGCTGAATTTTTAACTGCCTATGTAAGTGATAACAATGTATTACCTACCCCTGACATTATTAATGCGGCAACTGGTAGCACATTAAAGGCCGCCACTGATTTGCGTGAAGAACATTTTGAATGGCTGATGAATGACTTTGAAACATTTATTCGACACAAAGGTCTTGAACGTGCTATTTTAGAAAGTGCAGACTTACTGGAAAAAGGTGAGTATGGTCCTGTGGAAGAAAAGATCAAACAGGCGGTACAAGTGGGCCTACAGCGTGACATGGGTACTGATTATTTTAAAGATCCTCGAGCTCGATTGATGGCTATTAAAGATAAAAATGGACAAATTTCGACAGGTTGGAAAAACGTTGATGACAAGTTATTTGGAGGATTCAACCGTGGTGAGCTTAATATTTGGGCTGGTGGCTCCGGTGCTGGTAAATCGTTATTCTTGGCTAATCTCGGAGTGAACTATGCATTGGCTGGACTCAATGTAATCTATCTTACACTTGAGTTGAGTGAAGAACTTGTTAGTATGCGTGTGGATGCCATGGTGACTGGAATACCTACTAGAGAGATTTTCAAGAACATCGATGATGTTGAAATGAAAGTTAAAATGATTGGTAAGAAATCCGGACAGTTACAAGTCAAGTATATGCCCAGCGGTAAAACAGCCAACGATATTCGTGCGTATTTGAAAGAGTATGAAATTAAGATGGGTCGTAAAGTTGACGTACTGTTAGTTGACTACATGGACTTGTTAATGCCCTTAAGTAAGAAAATTAGTGCTGAAAACTTGTTTGTTAAGGACAAGTATGTAAGTGAAGAATTACGTAATTTGGCGGTAGAAAAGAACTGTGTATTTGTAACGGCCGCACAGTTAAATCGCGGAGCAGTTGAAGAAGTAGAGTTTGATCACAGCCACATATCGGGCGGATTGAGTAAGATCCAGACAGCGGATAACGTGTTTGGTATCTTTACAAGTCGTGCCATGCGTGAACGTGGACGCTATCAAATCCAGCTAATGAAAACACGTAGTTCCAGCGGAGTAGGCATGAAAATTGACTTGGATTTCAATGTGGATACCCTGCGTATTACAGACTGTTTAGAGGATGATACTCAAGTGGCTATGCGCAGTACGGGCAGTAGTTTTATCGATAGCCTCAAGCAAAAAACCACAGTAACTAGTGCAGAAATACCTACAGATCCAAGCCAAGGAAAGCCGGTTGCAAAAGTAACTGCCCAAGTTGAAAGTAGTAAATTACGCGAATTGTTGAATAAAATGCCCGGCGAATCGGATGACTTTTAACTAAATATATTATAAACCAGCACCGTATTTTTTGAATAAATACGTAAAGAGAGAAATTAATTATGTCACAAAAAGATATATTACGCAAATACTTAGATATGCTAAACGAAGATGATTCAACTCCAACTGAACCATCATCAGCTAGCGAAATGCCCACATCAGATAAGATTCAAATCGCTCCTCCAAAAGGGCAAGGATCTATCACCGAAGTTATGATTGCTGTAAAGAATTTTCAAGAGGCTAGCGGTATGCAAGCAACTGGGCTATTAGACCCAAAAACACTAGCAGAAATCCTAAGCCAAAGCGGACGTATGGGCAAGGAAGAAATGGCAAAACTTCAAGCCGGCCAGGAACAGCAAGGTGCGGAAGTTAATGAATCGTTTGGTATTTCTGAAAATATCGAAGCAGGTGATCGCCATCAAGTATTGCTCAACAAAGCCGCATTACACGAAGGATATTCACAAGGACTTCGCGGACACGAATGTATGTGCCCTCACTCAGTCGGCACCGGCGAACACAGCTATCATTTACATGGTCACGGTTTGGGACTAAAAGAATGTGGCGGAATTTGGACAAGATCACAGCCTGGCGCAATGTAATCTAAATTATTAGAATAAAAAAGCTACCCTAAGGGTAGCTTTTTTTATGGCCTCTCTGTCTTTATTTTTAGGTAAATATAGTACTAGACAACGGGAATTCACATGGCTTCATTAATTAAGTTACGCAGAGATACTGCATCCAACTGGGCAACAGTAAATCCAACACTGGCTTCGGGCGAACCCGGACTAGAAACTGATACTTTAAAAATAAAATACGGAAACGGATCAACTGCATGGAATAGTTTAAGTTATTCTGCAGGTGGGAGCGGTGGCGCAACTGTACCAACTGCTAGTACAAGTGTACTTGGATTAGTTAAGGTAGACGGTACTACTATTACAATTAATGCCGGAGTTATTAGTGCAACAGCAGGCGGAGGAGGAGGATCAGGTACTGTTGGTGCTGGTAGTACAGGAGCATTAGCATTTTATCCAAGCGGAACCAATGCTGTAGATGATGCACAGGGATTAAATTGGGACAGCGTTAATAACGTTCTTACAGTGTCTGCTACTGCTATTTTTCAACAAACTAGCGAATTGCTCAACACAAAAACTCTTGCAACTGGTATTGTAACGCATGATTTTTCAACAGGTGCAATATGGTATCACTCTGCTATAAGTTCAAGTTTTACAGCTAATTTTACAAATATACCAACAACCAATAATAGAACTAGCGTAGTTACACTAATAATGTCACAAGGTGCAACAGCATTTATACCTGGTGCTATACAAATTAACGGCGTAGCACAAACAGTTAGTTGGTTAGGTTCAAGCGCACCCACAGGCAATGCAAATAAAACCGATATACTTGCTTACACAATTATACGTGTTAATAGTACCTGGATTGTTACAGGCAGTTTGAGTACTTACGGATAATCATATGCCAAGAATTGGTTCAGTATCTGGCAGAAGTTTAGCAAATGCGTCAACTAGACGAACGTTTATTGCATACCCTTTTGTGTCGGCAAATATCAGTGCTATTGCAAGTACATCACAATTAGGCGGCGGAAATCGTATTGATGTTGTTAGTACCTGGACATTAACAGCTACAACTGTACGATTTGTAGGTACAGGAATACCTTATCATAGCTATTATAATAGTGCGGCTATGATTGTACCTGGAGTGCAAAACTATAATTTAACTTGGACATATAGGGGCGGCAAGGCTATAGAAGCCAGCGGTTTCGCTACAACAGCAGGTACTACTATTGGACTATGGTTAAACGGAGTAGCAATGTTTGGGCCTGCAGATGTTGGTGTACCAGACGGCTTTACTAAAGTTATCGGGTTCACATACAATGCCGCATATGAATCTAGTATTGAATTAAACTATGAATTAGGAAGCGATTTTGCAGGCGGACATGCTGTATCGACTAACAAGTACCATTATCATGACGGCAGTTTTTTTGATGCTTGGTTAACAGGAATAGGACACGTATCGGGTAATTACGGTGTCACAGGACTTGCAGAAACCAGTGTGATTAAATACCTGTATAGCGGATTATATCATGCAGACGGCCATAGTAAAATATTAGGCATAAGCGCAGATGGATATCCAGTATACGGTCCTTACGGCTATGCGAATTCGACTATTAGTTCAAGCGGAATAAAACGTATGGTGTCAGGTTATACATTAAACTCGCCTGATTCACGTATTGGAACTGCGGCTGAAAATACTACACAATACCCATTAGGTATTTTTATTGAAGATTATAGTTTTACAGCAAGCGGAGATTTAGATCAACATAACGGGCGTTATTGTGTTACTCCTGATTATCCAAGCGGTACTTACGCATATTTTGTAACTTTGAATTCGCTATTAAAACCTGTATACCCGTATATAATTGGATCAACGTTCTATGGCACACCCGCAATATTGTAAATACTAAAAGGACAACAGAATGTTACCACTAAGAGCACTTAGATTACAAAGACAAGACGCAATAACTTTAAACCGCAGTTCGTTTGAAGAAGGCGAAATAGTCTACGATGCCACTAACGGTACTATACGTTTGATGGACGGTAATAATCTTGGCGGTAAGCAAATAGCTACTCAGCCATGGACAACTAGCGCCATATCAACAGCAGTTTCGTCAAGTAACAGCACGTTAACAACGGCAGTAAATCTTAGAGCACCAATTGCAAGTCCAACATTTACTGGTATTGTTACTAGTCCTTCATTTGTAGGACCATTGACTGGTAATGTAACTGGAAACACCAGCGGAATTCATACAGGCGCTGTTACAGGTAACGTAACTGGGAATTTAACAGGTAATGTAACTGGGAATGTCACAGGTAATGTAACTGGGAATGTCACAGGTAATGTAACTGGAAACACTAGTACTGCTACAAAATTAGCCGCTACTAAAACAATTAACGGTGTAGCATTTGATGGTAGTGTTAATATTACTTTGAGTACGTTAGTCAACGGTTCTTTTATTGTAAATTTAGATACTAGCGGAAATTTAACGTTACCTGGAGATCTTGCAACACTAAACATATCAGCAACTTCAGTAACAACAACCAATGATATCACAGTTGGAGGCAATGCTGTTATAAGTACTAAGCCAACACTGCCAACCCACGCAACGAATAAAAAATATGTAGATGTAAAAGCTATTGCACTTGCAATTGCAATGAGCTAAACAAGGAAAAATTATAAATGTCAAAGAAACAACTATCTAATTATAAATTTGTACCGGGAGTAATTCCTCCGGCTTACAATCAGTATCCAAAAACAGTAGCACTACTAACTGCTAACAGAGCTTTCCTTGTTGCTGAAACAGATGCATATATTCGTGCCCAAATACTTGCCAATGCGGCTAACAGTGGTAGCCCATACTATAACTACACCTACGATGCAACTCGTTCAAGTAAATGCAAACGCGACATTGGATATAACATAGATGCTATCGTATATGATCTAACCTATGGTGGTAATAGTTTAACATATCAAATGGGCGCTAACTATTATATTAATGGCGTTATACAGATTCTTACGCCCGCAGTTGAAGTTGATGTTAAAACATGGTTACGTGGCCGTATTACCAATTACATTTTAACAAATACAACATATACTCGATTAAATTCAACTGCTACACAAATAACTATTGCAGGTAATCCAGCTGAAGCAACGGGTATTACACAAACATCAACTTTAACAAATTATATTATTAATTCAATAAATGTTGGTTTAAGCTCTCTCCCTGCGGTAGTTAGTCCGAATAATCAATCAGGTACATTGTTAACCCAAGCAGTAACATTAATTGAACTTAATAAGCGATTCGTACAAGAAGAAGTTATTGCTTTTATTGCTTATAACGTTGCTAATAATATTGCGCCGTTTGCATATTACTCTTATAATGCAGATAAATGTCGACGTGATGTTAGCTATGTATTAGAAGGTTACATTAGTGACCTTAAACATAGCGGCAATAGACAAACATATTTTAATGCAGGCAAATATTTTGAAAACGGTTATCCACAAGTTGACGGTGATCGCAGTCCAGAAGTGTCAGCACATACGTTTATTAGAGATTTAATATCAAACTATATTCTAACCAATACTGCGGCTACTGCCCGTAATACAACAGTGACGCAAGTTATTGACCAAGAATATACTCCTGAATTAGGCGCAGGAGCCCATTTTGTTGCCTTAACTAATATTGTTGTTAACGTTATTACTTCTGGATTAGTTAACCTACCGACTTTAATTTCAAATCAAGGATATGTGAAAGTTCCAGGATTTTACAAACTTAAAGACTTTTTATTAATTACCAATGCTAGCCGCAACACAATTTTATATAATTTTGCCGATACCGATAGTGCGGCCCAAGTAACTTATAGCGGAGAATTTGATAGCGATTTTGCTGGTGCACTGTATGGCAATGAACAGATTACAACAGTAACATTTAATGTTAGTACCACAGGCATGATGGTTACTGACAATATTCAAATATTTGTCGAGGGTAAAGAACAAACAGTACGTATGAATAGCATTGGAACAGATGCTATGGAACGTATGAAAGTTGGTATTCCACAGTCAATGCTTGACGCTGACTTTGAGTACGGACTACAGCCTACCAAGTGGCAAACAATTAGTATGATGCGTAACTATCCAAGTGTGTATGAAATACCAGGTAGTGATAAAGCAGTTACTAGTGTATATACCGATGCATCAAACGGCACTGCTGGTATTGGTGCCAGTTTGCTCACAGTTACTACTGTAGCCGCTCATGGATTTGCAGTAGGTGATGTGTTCACCATTAAAGCTCTGGCCAGTAGCGTTTCAGGTTTTAGTCGTGCAGAAGGAACATTTATTATTGCTAGTGTTACATCAAGTAATGTATTTTCATATTATGCAAAAGCTAAAGTTGGTACTATTAATCCAACACTATTAAGTTCTAGTTATACTCAGCTACGTAGTGCAGGTTTCTATACAGGAGCAAGCGTTGGTAACCCGGCGTTTAACGTGTATTCAAACGGACAAAGCGGTTCATTTACTACATTATTAGCAAGTGCTTCAGGAAGCTCCTTTTTTGGATTTACTGGTACTGCTCCAGTTTTAGGTGCACCTATATCTGGAACAGGTATTAACACTGGAACACAAATTACAGCCATCACCGGTGCAGGCGGTACTGTTGCTACTACCAAACTAACGACTACTGCACAAGCAGGAGATACTCAACTAATAGTTGCTAGTACTACTGGTATACTTCCAGGTTTAGTGTTTAATAGAGGCGATGGTACTGCTGTACAAGTTACTACCGTTATCAATAATACCATCGGATTAAGCGGCCCATTAACTAGTGGGATTCTAGGAACTAATCAAACTTATACTGGAGTATCGCAAAGTGCCACTTCGGGAACAGGAACAGGCGCAATCTTTAACGTATCGCGATTAGGTAGTACATATTCAGCAGTTATCGGTGCATCGGCAGGAACTGGATATGTTGCTACAAATACACTTACTATTTTAGGCTCAGATGTGGGTGGTACGAGTACTGGTAATGATGTAACAATTACTATCACAAGTGCTAGTGCAACCAATCAAGTAGATACTTTTGATATAGCTACACTCAACGGTGGCCTTGGATACACAGGGCTCGAAATCGCATTGTCCACAACATCTAACGGTAGTGGTACTGGGCTAACAGTTGATATTATTAGTGCAAACACAGCAAATGGTGGTATAGTAACAGGTATCGCTGTAAACAATGCTGGCTCAGGTTATGCAATCAGTGATATTATTACTATTAGTGGCGGAACTAGCAGTGCATCAGTAAGAGTCTTGACTATTCAAGCTGGAGGTTCTATTAGTGCATTTACTGTGGCAGGTAGTCCTGTACAAGCACCAAACAAAGATTTTATTAGTTCTGTTACAATCAACGATATAACAACTCAAGCTATCACAACTGCTACAACTATTAACTACACTAGTATCGCTACAATTGAAATCCAATTTAGTAATCCTCACGGATTTATACCAGGAGATAGTTTAACTACTACAATTAGTAGTACAGGTTCAAATGCTCAATTAGCGGCTGGTGCGTTTTATGTAGAACAAGTGCCGACTACTAGCACTCTTAGATATACAGCAAGAGCTCCTGGTACGATCGCTAATACATTAGTTGGTGCAGTGTTTAGTCGTCCTGATAGTTACTATGTACACAGACCATTGGATGGCGGTGTACAATTAGGCACAGGCGGTCCTGCACATGGTGCTACTGCAATTCGTATGAGCAAAAAGTATATTCGTTATCAGTCTGGTAAGGGTATTATGTATAATACCGGTGCACTTTTTGCTCCAAGCTATGATATTCAAAGTATGACTGCTACCGGTACAACTGTTGGTTCTGTTATTAGCCTAACTACCGATGATGTGGATCACGGGTGTCAAGTTGGTGCAATAATTCAAATTACCGGTGCTACTACTAGCGGTTATAACGGAGTATTTACAGTATCGAGTATTGTCAACGAACGTGTATTAAAAATAATTGCTGTTACAGTACTGGGCGCGACTACTGCTGTTATTGGTAGTCCGTGTGTTATGAGTGTGCGTAATTGGCACGGTGCAACTGTACGTTCAGGAACATTTGACGATCAGAACGGCATGTTTTGGCAGTATGACGGTATTAGAATGGCGTTGGTTAAACGCTCAAGTACTTTTCAAGTAGCAGGAATTATTAATATTCAAGCCAACGGCAACACAATAACTGGTACTAATACTAGATTTACACAACAATTAATATCAGGTGATCGCATTGTCATTCGTGGTATGAGCCACGTGGTAACCAACGTTATTAGTGATACTAGCATTTCTGTAAGTCCTGACTATCGCGGAGTAACCGACGTGGTCGGTGCTAAATGTTGTAAGACTATTGATTTAATAATTCCTCAGGAAAACTGGAATTTAGATCCATTAAATGGCTCAGGGCCAAGCGGTTACAGTTTAGATGTAACTAAAATGCAGATGATTGGTATGCAATGGACATGGTATGGCGCTGGATTTATTGATTTTATGTTAAGAGGCCCTACTGGCGATTATGTATTTGCACATCGTTTCCGTAACAGTAACGTAAACACAGAGGCATACATGCGTACTGGTAATCAACCTGTTCGTTATGAAGTTATTAACGAAGGTGCTAAATCAGCACTATCCAGCGCAATTAATAGTAGTACAACAACTATTCCCTTAGTTAATGCATTTTTCTTTCCAACTGCCGGAACTGTAATGATTGAAAACGAAATGATTCGTTATACAAATAACGACGGTACAAATTTATTAAACTGTGTACGTGGTGCGTCATTAACACAATTTGTAGCAGGATCTAATAGAACATTCTCAGCAGGTGTTGCCGCTGGCCATGCAGTAGGTCAGGGTGTAATATTAATCAGTAATACAATTACTCCAATTATTAGTCACTGGGGTTCGGCATTTATGATTGACGGACAATTTGATAGCGACCGTGGATACATTTTTAACTATGCATCTACTGGTGTGACAGCCAGTGTTGATCCTGCTACATCATTCTTGATTCGACTAGCACCTAGCGTAAGTAACGCTATTACTGGAGATTTAGGTGAAAGAGAACTGTTAAATCGTGCGCAATTATTATTAGCAGGTATTTCAGTTACTAGTGATACAGTAAGTGGCGGTGGTGCAATTATTGTACAGGGTATTTTAAATCCAGTTAACTATCCGACAGATCCAACTAAAATTACATGGACTACCTTATCGTCGAGTGCGGCGGGCGGACAACCAAGTTTTGCGCAAATTGCATCTGGTGGTAGTGTAACATGGTCAGGTAATACAAGTACAAGTAACGTAACCGTACAAGGAGCATTTACAACTCCTATTACGGCAAGAAGCTTTGCTCCAATTACTAATACATTAACAGCAAGAAGTTTTAGTGCTGTGACACAAACTGCGGCCGCACAAAGTTTTGGATACGCAACCAACGGTATTACAGCCCTAGGATTCGCTTCCGGAAGTCCATATACCGCGGTTGCTCAAACATTAACGGCAATTGGTTTTGCAACTAATCAGCCTTATGGCAATAATAATTATGTTAATGCTACTAGTACAGCACGTAACGATATTTTAATTACCAATACACAGTACGATGGGTTGACCAGTACAATTATTCCAGGCGATAGTATTTCAGGCGGCCCCTTCGCGGCCGGCACTACTATTGTCAGCATTACCAGAGCATACAGCGGTGGTGCGTATACTCGAATTGTATTAAGTGCCAATCCAATCGTTACAAGTACAGCAGGTGCAGGTCAAAACATAACAGCCGCAACCAGTACCAATACAAGATATCAAAATGCGACCAATACAGTACGTACTGATATTTTAATTACTAACACAGCGTTTAGTGCTATTAGTCCAGTGCCACAGTCAGGTGATAGTGTTACAGGTGCCAACGTGGCAGGCGGTACAACTATTTCTAGTATTACTCAAAGCTATAACGGTGGCATTTATACACGTATTGTATTGAATACAGCTCCAACAGTAACAAGTACAGCTGGTTCAGGCAACAACGTAACATTGTCAATTGTAAGTCCTTATAATCTTACATACAACAGTGCTATCAGCGCAAGCCGTAATGATTTCTTAATTACCGATACTGCATACGATGCGTTTGCGGCTTCAACTGCACTGGCCGTCGGTGATACAGTCAGTGCGGCCACATACTTAACCGGTGCACAAACTATTAACAGTATTACGCGATCTTATATTAATATTGCTGGTACAAATTATACTCGTATTACAATGAGTGCAGTAGGTACAAGTACTAGTACAGGTGCCGCTACAAACGGCGCTCAAAATATTACTATAACATTTACCAGCAGTGTAGCGGCCACATACAATACAGCGTTAAGTACAAGTCGTAGCGATTTCCTAGTAACACAAGCAGAATACGCGGCTACAACAGCGGCCGTTACTGACGTGCTAAGTGTAGCAACATACTTAACAGGTAGTCAGACAGTTTCAAGTATTACGGCCAATTATACAACTATTGCTGGTACAAGTTACGCCCGTGTTATTATGAGTGGTAATGCAAACTCAACAAGTACAGGTGGTACAGGCAATAATATTGCAATTACAGCGACCAGCGCAAGCAGTACAACTTATGCTAGAGCATTAAGCGCAACACGTAGTGACTTCCTAGTAACCGATGCTGATTGGACATTTAGTGGTATCCAAGTGGGCGATACATTAAGCGTATCGACTTATATTACCGGCGGTCAAACTATTGCCAGTGTAACCACAGGATACATTACAATTGGCGGCACAAGTCATACTAGAATTGTTATGAGCGCCAATGCTAATGCCAACAGTGCCAGTGGTGCTGGAAACAACATTGCAGTAACAGCTACCGCCGCGGGTAGTGCCAGTGCTTATGTTAGTAAAAACTATTTGTTCTTTACTAGTATATCATGGCTGGCCAGTGGAGCCACAATTGGTACTAAACTTAATTCAAGTTATACCGCGTTCCCAGCAGGTTCAAGTGTAACACAGGTAAGCACACGCACATTCAACGGTACTGCCAGTGTGGTAACAGCGGCTTCAAGCACGGGCGGCGGCTCTACACAAACTTATACACTAACAGGTTCTACAGTATATCCAGTAGGTTCAAGTGTAACAGTTACAGGTATTACTGGTGGAGCATACAACGGAACATTTGTTGTAACTTCAAGTGTTGCTGGTACATTAATTGTAACTGGTACAGGAACTGGCACTGCCACAGACTTTACTGGTGCTAGCGTAACGGGTGCGACTGCTTATCGTATTACATTCACACAGTCCGCTAACGGTACCATTAATGCAGGTGATACTCCGCAGTTTAAATTTGGTGCGCAGTATGCATTACCAGGCGAACAGGTTTTCTCATTCGTATCAAACCCAGGTAATACTGATACACTAGATTTAACACCATTAAAAGAACTTACAGCCACAGCGATTGGCGGACGCGGTACATTCCCTAACGGTCCAGACGTCCTAGCCATTAACGTGTACAAGGTTGCAGGTACTAATACTAACTGTAACGTTATTATACGATGGGGAGAAGCGCAAGCATAATGACAAATCTATCAATAAGTTTTGAACATAATCGTCCCGAAGTATTAATTTGGGATCCTGTTCGTGGCCGTAATGTTACCATGGAACAATACAACAATCCTGACGTTGATATTGGCAGTGTAACTATAGCAGAAACGATATGGCCCAATCTGGGAAGTGAAATAGAACCTGATAAAACTAGTGAAGAATAAAAAAGCCCCTCACGGGGCTTTTTGTTGACTGCTGACTTATTAGCGATTCATCACGTACATAGTGATTTCAAAACCAAAGCGCATGTCTGTTGCTGATGGTGTAGTCCACATAGTAGTTCTCCTTTATAAAATACATACTGCACTAGTATGTATCTGTATAATAGCACCATATGAGCCCGAAATCTATAGTGAATATCATTATTTGACCCCAGTGTTTGTACGTACTTAAATACGTGATGTTGAAATTGTCTCCACATTCAAACCGTTGTTTATACACAGTACATGCTGACTGGCCCGATAGAGAACAAACTATCAAAGAACTAGAACAGCTTGATTGGAAATATACCTGTGGATTCCGTAAACGGGCACGGGTAGAAACACATGACGAGCATTCAACCGCACTTGATGCTACCCCCCATTTGCAATCAATTGTCTCACATCTTAGACAGGGACTTCCCCATTTACTCACATATATGTATGGCAATCCTGAGTTCAAAGATCACATATGGCCTGGCACCAGCTTGGCACAACTTGAAGCCAATACAAGTCAAGTATGCGAGTTATATAGGGATGATCCAGGCTGGACTACGGGCATACATATAGACTATCGAGCGGCAGTGGCCACGGGTATGATGTTTTTTGATGAGAAGGATAATCGAAAACATAGCACAACCTTTTATACCACGGAAAAAGGCAATAACGGCCTAAGAATGCCGTCTACATACAGTAATGGCTGGTTTAGTGCAAATACACATAGAAGTTGGCACACGGGTGGAAACCTGGGTTCTAGCTATCGCTATAGCGTACTTTTTGCCCTATTTTTACGTTTAGAGCCTAGATGAGGTTTTAGTAACTTAGACCGGTGTGAGTCCGCCGGATGCTGTTATGCGTTTTAGAATTTGAGGACCAATGTTACCAGCACCTATACTGGTATTTACAACCACGGTCAAGATCATGTCATTGGCATTGAAACTTTGATTAGCCACAAAAACAGTACCGTTAGCTGATGGTACACGATCGTCGTCGGTCTTTATTCCCTGACCAGTCCAATTGGCATAATGCCTACCTATACTGAGTTTTGTGTTGTAAAACAACATGGGCGCAATCAAAACAAAGTCCTTGCCTCGCTGATATGCATACACCCAATCTACAGTTTTATCCAGTCCTGGCTGTCGGGCATCGTTGCTGAATTTATTTGCATCTACTTGTTGGAATCCTGGTATCTCAGGAGCACCATTGGGCAGTTTTACAAATTTAACTTGTTCAATAGCAGAAGCACTGCTGAGGTTGGATTTATAATCCATCTTTTGCACTGCAACTTGGAATGGGGACATTTGACTGGCAGGAATACCCGTTCGATTTGCTGGGCTGGTTCGAGGAAAATTCCAACGGCCATTTGCATCTCTCACGTGAAAAGGTGTAGGAATCCACTTGCCATTGGGGTCTAGATAACCAAAGTCCGGTGCTTTGGTAACTCCCTTGGGCCATGTTTTGGGATCTTCAGGGTCAGCATCGGGCGCAATGCCTGAACCATCATGTCCGTTGTTACCATTGGGGTTTTTGTTTCTGGCCATTTTTGCATCCATGGCCTTTACAAATGGATGGTCTGAGTTGTAACTGCCGTCTGCGTTACGACCCGCTGTGGGTGGATTCCATACCGACGATGAATCATCATCGTCTTCTGCATCAGCTGGCTGTGAACTTGCGGACTGTGGTTTTGGTGTAGCTACTGGCCCTGCTGAAAAATCCGAAATATTACCTGCGGTGTTTGACCCTAATTCTTTTGCGGGGGCGGCACCTGGCACAGTGGCCTTGTCTGCTACTGGTTTGAATCCAGCTGGCGGCGCATAGCCCAGTTGTCGCAACTTGCCCAGGGTTTGTTGACCAATCATGCCATCCACTACTAGCGGAGGATTGGCTCTTTGAAATGCACGAATTTCAGCATCTGATGTGGGCCATTTTTTACCACCCACAGCTGGCGCCGGCTTACTGACCACACGTCCAGTTTTGGCGTCTAATTCTCGAATCAGCTGGCCGCCTTCTTCGATGTATGTCAAATGATCTATTAGTTTTCTCAATTCACTCATATGCTAATCCCTACACGGTTTATGAAGTATTTATTCACCGCAGGGCGGAAAACGCAGATTTTCACGCGAAGCGCCAGCGCAGATAAGCCTAAGCTACGAAGTAGCAAGCGGTAAAACGCAAGATTACATATCAGTTACACGCTTGCTTGCCTCTATACTAAATATTATCATGCCAAGAAGCTATTATCTTCCAGAGCTACATCCTTTCGAGCACGTTGCCACTGCTCACTGGCCCATGATTATTGTCAACGATCAGTTGGATTGGGTTACTGCTGTAGACGTTATGGAAGCATGGCTCAACACGCATATAGGCAGTCATTATAGTCATTGGGCGTATCATAATGGAACGTCAGTAGACTATTGGCAAGCCTGTATAGCATTTAAGAAACCCACTTACAAAACCTTATTCTTATTACAATGGACCTAAGTAGACTAGAACGTTACGTATTGGATGAATGGATATTCATACCTGTCAGCATCGTAGTCATGCTATGGTCGTTTGGTCTAGGCTTGCTTATTGGCTGGATATGGGTAAGCCTGTAGCTAGATCTAAGCTAGGATCTACCGACCCACATGAATCCTTAAGCCATAATTGAAAGTAAGTATGCAAGCTAGAGTCTATGGGCACCCAAAAGCGTGTACGATTAAGGTGTACTTCATGCTTTAAATTGTTGTCAAACACCCAAGTCAGCACTTCTTTATAGTTGGGATGTAGCGTAAGCACATAGTATTCACGGCTGTTGATCATGCAGTATATAGTACAAGCTACACTGATTTACCTGGAGCAGGGACTGCGACAGCCGGGCCGCCAGTAGCTGGCGTAGGCTGTGGACTCGGTGCTGAACCGGTGGTGCTTGGATCGTATGTAGCTGGCCCACTCCACGTTGGCTGTGGACTTGGAGCTTTTAACTTATCACCAGTATCAAACTGTTGAAGTATTCCTTGACACTTGGGACTCAATTGGCTTTTGTTTTTCATTAAAAATGCAACAATTTCAGGCACTACACTCATGCCAGTGGTAAGCAAGGCTCTAAGTACTGAGCCTGAAGTATCTGGCGAGGTCACAGCATTAGCGATTGATTGTGACTGTTTGGGTGTGAAGACACTAGCTGGGCTTTCTTGTATGGCTTCTAGCTTGTCTACTAGAGTACGGTAATCTTGGGGAGTTGTCATATGAGTGTCCTATTGTATAAGAGTATTTATACAGAAATGGGTCTACAGGTCAGTAAATTTCCTGCGCAAAAAAATTTGGGGAAGTACTTAAATACCATATGAAGAACATTTTAGCCCTCCTATGCATGGTAGCTGTATTGACTACAGTGTCGGCCCAAACACGCAGATTGAACAAGCCAGTAGTATGTGACAATACTGAAAAGGTGTTTCGTACTATGGTAGAAGAATTTGGGGAAACGCCGCAATGGCGTGGTGCTACAAGTGAACAGGGTACCAGCACTGTGCTGACAGTTAATCCAAAAACTGGCACGTGGACATTGATCGAATACACCGCAGTAACAGC
>Ga0209188_1000849_pt1 | contig 27163 bp, 22 predicted proteins | sample C_130625_EF_Meta_FD_187307 | JGI IMG/M metagenome (GOLD analysis project Ga0209188, IMG submission 187307) | Freshwater microbial communities from Lake Croche, Canada to study carbon cycling - C_130625_EF_MetaG (SPAdes) (version 2) | ecosystem: Environmental > Aquatic > Freshwater > Lake... | reverse complement strand
TGCTCCTGTCTCTGCCCCTGTGGTCGGCACTGCATCTGCATCTGTTCCTGCCCCCGCGGCTACCGCAACTGTAGGAGCTGAGGTGCTGCCTGCCGTCGCGTCTCCTACGGAGGAGGATGTTACCACTTCTCTGACCAAGTCCATCACGGAGCTCCACGAGCAGCTCTCCAACCTGAAGTCCGCCTTCTCCACGGCGCTGACGACCCTCAAGACCATTGAGAAGCAGGCCAACCGTGTCGTCAAGAAGGCCGAGCGCCGCAAGCGCCGCAAGACGGAGGCCGGTGCGGAGGGCGCCAAGCCGTGCATCTTCACCAAGCCTGTCCGCATCACGGACGAGCTGTGCACTTTCCTGTCCAAGCCCAAGGGTGCGGAGGTCAGCCGCTCTGAGGTCACCAAGAGCGTGATGGCCTACGCCCGTGCCAACAGCTTGCTGGACAAGCAGACGATCAAGGCCGATGCCACTCTGCGCAAGCTGCTGACTCTGTCTGAGACGGACAACCTGACGATCCTCAATCTCCAGAAGTACCTGGGTCGCCACTACATCAAGCCCACGCCGGTTGCTGCGTAAAGATCCAGAATAAAAGCCTTCAATAGCCTTCAATAGCCTTCTTAGCTTATCGGTAGAGCATCTCACTTGTAATGAGAAGGTAGTCAGTTCAATTCTGACAGAGGGCATTCTTTTTGTTGCTATTTCCTGCAAAAAGAATGTCATTCACTGAGCTCACGTCAACGCAGCCAGCCACGATGCCGGCCATCCTTTTTCATCGGCAAGAGCAGTCATCGCTACGGTCTCCCGTTGTAGAGAAGCGATCGTCCCACTTGGCCATTTTTGCCATTTTTCCAGTTGTTTGCCTTCCAGCAGATCGTCGGATACGATGCTGCTACCAATGAGAATATTCACCGCATCGGCTACGGGACCAAGCGATTTATCCTCCAATAAATCCTTACGCTCCTTAACCATTTGGATTGCTTGTATGGGAGGATACGATCGTCCCACAGTATAGTCAGAACCCATGAGCACACACGCCAACACAAATTGTTCATATGTCAGATGCAGTTCGCGGAGAATAATCGGCAAGGACCATTCTGTAAGGACAGTTGCGTCCGCCACTTCTGGGATAATAACACGCTGTACTCCACGGGCAAAGGCATCCGTGTCGGTTGTCACCACCGCCTGAAGTCGGTTCTCTCGGAAAAGAGCAGCTAAGAAATCATCGGCCTCTCCTCTAGCAGTAACGAACTGTACTCCCGCCATATGCAGAAACTGTTTTACCAGATCACGATCGGACCGATTCACGGTCGGCGCTTTCTTGATTAGAGCAGCCTCCTGTGTAACACGGATGTCGCGTTCGGCCACTGTCTCCTCTTTTCCAGCAGATGATCGCAGAACAGCTAACTGATCCGTTATAATTTGTCGCTCTTTTCGCCGTGCATCCACGGTATCACTCTTTGCACCACCGCCAGTGTATCCGTCAAATATGACGATCGGGATGACGCCGTGTCCGCGGAGGCGAACAATGAGGCCTGCCAGAACTGTCAGAATATCCAGATTCATTCCACGTGCCCGAAATAGAATACACGATATATCAATGCCCCATATTTGTCCTGGTATGGTATAATTTGGAGTGCAACGTGCACACGACAGCCGTTGTTTGAGGTACTGTTGTAGGCCCCGGATGCCCATTATGAATATGGATATATCACACCATACACGTTGGAGTAGTCGTCACTTTTGGCCAAAGTTGACTGGCAGGATTTTCACCATCACAAACATTTAGAATGGCCGCCACACAGATTGTCCCAGATACTTTCCGCGTCGTAACTCTTTCCTCCGGAAAGAATGCATGGCAAGCTCTGGACTCGGCGAAAAAGCCAATTCCTGGTGCAGTATACATGTACTATAACGAGCCGCATTCGGACCGTATCACGGTCTCCAATGAAGGTCCGGTCTATGCCGTCACCAGCTATGGTGCTGCACGTCGCGACTACTGTATGGATCAGAACGATCCCGCCTTTGAGGAAGGGTGGGAACGTCAACGCAATCGGCGTAAGGAGTACAGGGATCGGCGCAAGCGCTCACTCTTCCGGCGACCATCATGGATGGGTCAAGGATTTGAGAGTATCGTCCTAGAGGTATAACACGTCATTCCTATTGGTATGTCTGTATCGGTATCGTCTATTTTTGCTGCAGCGGCCTCTAGCACAGGTAGCTGGGATTGCCACCAGTGGAACCAGTATGGAACCGATGCATCCGGTGCGAAAAACACGGTGGCTTCGTGCGCCATGAGCACCCATTTCAGAATATAGTACGCAAATACATTTGTATCCTCTGCTTTGTAACTTTTCCGAATCCGCGCCCATATCTGTGCAGCCTGTTTTGCGGCACATGCCTTTTGATTTATCCATGCCGTACCGGCATCGGCCCGACTCTTAGACGAAGCCACCGCCCAAAGTAGCTCTGCCTGAAACTCTGTCCATGCTTCGCCCAGATGCGGCCACAGATGTTTTCCTAACGCCATCTCAAATTGCTGACGTGCTTTCGTTGCGGCTTCTTGGCTTACATCTAACTCTAGTGCATGAATGCATTCGTGTAACAAGACTTTGTGTGCCTCCTCACGACGATATACGTGAACTTCGGGAATTCCCACGACCGCCCAACCACCATTCACATGGTCTCGTCCAGGCTCGGTGGCAGCAGGAAGAATACGGGGCAACGGTTGATCCCACCAGAACCACCGAATAGGTTTTCTGAATGCGGATAAACCTCTGGTCATCCATATCATCAGACGTAATCCCAACAATAATTCGTGTTGTGGAACCTGTCTGTCAGATACACAGTGAATTTCGTGTCCTGATACAAAATCCTTGATACCGATCCACTTGGCGGCTGAACCTAGATCTGCTAACCAGGCTGCGGTTGTGTTTCCGCCATCAAATGAATCGGGCGATTCAATACGACGATGCAGCTCCTGTTTATCACAAGAGATCACGATACTCCGTGGCTGTGGTGTAGAACACCAACTGTCCCAGAGTATATTCAGAATATCCTGCATCCGCCTTAATGCTATCAGATATTTCGTGCAAGTGCATCATAGACTTCCATTACGATAAGTTCATACATAACCGGAGTGCGATAACTAGGAACCCAACGCGCTCTCGCTAAAACCCCTAGCACGGCCACTGCACGTGCATCCGAAATTCCACCTGCCGCCGCCAGTCGTACGGTGGCCCATGTGAGTCCAGCGACCAAATCGTTTCCTGATACCATAAGCCCTAAGAGTTCATAAATCCTTGCACGAATCCATCCAACGGCTTTGAGTGTCGGTGGCCCCAACGATAATGCAACAACCATCTGACGGAGCATTTCGGCCATGAAGTCGTAAATCGGTTTCGCACGGGCGGACAGCTGATGGAGGGTTGTGGTTGCTGTGGTTGCTGTGGTTGCTGTGGTTGCTGTGGTTGCAGCAGTTGCAGAAGAAGAAACTGCAGCAGAAACCGCAGCAGAAACCGCAGCACGTAATTTCTCCTGAGCCTCAGTGGCTGTTGCTGTGCACCGCCGCAATACGAATCCATCCATTAGACTCAAGACCGACGCGTTCGCAACACGTGCCGTCATCCATATGGTCGCTGTTGCACCCGGATCCCACACAAGCTCCTCCATACATACCCGCAGACGTACTGCCGCCGGCGGTGAAAGCATGTGTACTCGCCGTAATAACATTAGTTTCCGTGCACCGCCGCGGGCCACATCCCGCGTTGCCAGCAACTGGTTGAGTACTTCAGGCAGAATCTGTTTGTCCATCATGGAAAGATCACCTACATCCATTTCCATGTGGGTCGGCCACTCCCAGTATCGTGCAGAATAGTCACCAATTTCCAGAAATCGCAGATGTGGCTCGGTGCCCGGTTTGCATCCAATAGCGGCTCTAGCTTTTCCCAATTTACCAGAACCCGCGGGTCCCAGCCACAGAATAGGAAACTCCAGAGATGACATCACTTGTCCATCCTGGCTCTACTATCCTTAGGTCACAGGTCACAGGTCACGCAACACGCCCGGCCAAAAGATTTCGGGTATTCTGCACAGCGGTCACATTCATTGCCGTAGCCGTTACAGTAGCCGGAAGGATAACCAGAAACATCAAATGCGTGTTGAGCCATACCAGATTTTCAGGACTAGACGAATACAAGTACAGGACACACACCCATGCCAACACAGCGATACTGTATGCCACTGCCATGATGATACTCACCCCTGTTACGGCCGGAATACTATCCAGCGGTATTAACAGAGCAAAACTGACAATCGCAATAATAGACGCTGCGATTCCAACAAAAATGTTCATGGCGAAGTTGAATGTTGTGGTCGTGGTGAAAAACGCCTGAATCGCCTGGTACAGCGACATTCCTACACGGTTTAGGTAATTTATCTGCTTCTCAGACCCGTTTCAAAGGAATCATATGACACCGTCGGAACCGCCTGTAACACGACGGCCTGAATGAGCGTACCAATTAAAAACAGCACTATGAGAAACAGTGACCATAGAGGAATAGTCCATGTCCATAAGGAGCTTAAATCCAGCTCTGCCATCTCTTCTAAATTTGCGCACGTAAATTAAGGGGGTGATATGACGAAAAAACCCGATTTCAATCTACTTCAATGTAATCCCGCTACACTCAAAGATACACGAACTACATGTCTGCCCACTGATATCCTAACCCGATTGCGCAGCACATGGAATGAACTCTATCCTGCTTTCAAAATTCCTATGACAATTAAGTCTAAAGAAAAACTCTGGGCTGCATTGCGGAAACGTTTAGCGGCCAAAAGAGAGTGTGCATCAGAATACTGTGCTCTGCGTGAAATGGGCGATTCTTCACTTCAAAGCGCCGGTGCAGCATATTTTCGGCCCAAACAGCCAGAATCCTGGCGATCCGATCCCGATGAATGGCATGATTCTGTGACGATCAGTCGGGTCATGGAACAATATGAAGATGCATATCCCGCATTTGAATTCATAGGTCCCGCGGCGATTGATTTTGATGCCCAAGATATTTGGGGAAAATGTGTCGTGGATGAACTGTGTCGTCTGGATCTCAAACAGATGATGAAAGATGGTACACGTCAAATCGGCATCGTGTTTAATCTGGATCCCCACTACAAGTCGGGTAGTCACTGGATATGTGCATTTCTGGATCTCGTCGCCGGTACCGCGTACTACTACGACAGCTATGGCATGGAACCACCTGCCGAAATTCGGCGTCTCCTACGTAGATGTCGCGATCAGGGTTGCAGTAAGATATTTTGGAATGATATCCGTCACCAGCGCAAAGATACCGAATGTGGCACGTACTGTTTGTATGTATTAATCTCTCTATTACAGGGACGGTCGTTCCGTGATATATGCAAATCGCCGGTGCCAGACGATACGATGAATGCATTACGGGATCTGCTGTTTAGTGTAGAGAGACCTCGTCATACGGCAATCCGTGATGCGATCAAACTGCTTGCGACTTAATCGCTGCCCACAGTAATGGACGACACGGGTGCTTTTGCACGTATGTTGGGGTCACTGCGGACCACTTTTAAGGAACGATTACCGACCGGTCTTACTACGGTGGCGGACAATCGTTTGCAGCGGACCTTGCAACACTTCATTAAAGAAATTGTGCGTGTCCATGGTTCACTCTATGAACGCGAAGTCCTCCGGGAGACATTTGATTCTATGGCGGCATGGTTTCGGAGACGACCGACAGAGCTGCTGACGCTAGAGACGCTAGAGACGCCAGAGAGGCCAGAGAGACCAGAGATTGAACATGCCGTTGCACCGGATCTGATGCCAGGGGGTGGCGGTCTGGCAGCCATCGGAGGTAGTCCCTTCGTTGAAGAGGATGTGAATGCCGCCCTAGAACGTTTCCGTCGGGCACGGGATGGTGTCAGTAGCACACCTATTGCGGATATTCAGGCGCCCGAACTTCTCAGCACAGATCTCAGATCAACCTGGGACTCTGCGGTTCAGCAGAAAGATATCATTCAACGTCAGGAATCCGTGGTCAAATATCGCGAAGTGGAGACGAATCTGATTCTGAATTCCAAGGATCGTGACTGGCTCAACAATATGAGTAGCCAAAATCGCTATCAGTTTTCCGTATATCCAGAGAGCAACAAGCCACAGGGATCAGGAAATCAATTGTTTATCATGAAGCAGTTTCGGAATATTGTCCGTCTGGAGTTTGTCAAGGCGATTCTTCCTGTGGAGGCATTGGATATTGGTATCATGCCCGTATTACCATTGATACCAGAACAGCCCCCTCAGACAACTGCCGATAAAGCCTTCTATTCTGTTCTCTCCATGCCATTCATCAATGTAACGTGTTCTGAACAGGTGGGAAATAATATCGGCACGAACGATACTGTGGATCGGTCACTGGCAATCTGTCAGTACGATGCCGCATGGCGGTCGGATCTTCAGCCGAATGAGCACCGATTAAATCGCGGATATACTCTATTTTTCCCGAAATTCATGAAAGCGCACCGATTATATCAACCGACACCGTTGGGCTCCTTCCAGAAGCTGACGTTTGAAATTCTGAATCCCGAAAATCAGCCACTATCGCGCATACCCGATGCATCACCGGTATCCTGGATCATGTTCTCTAATGCACTTGGACCCGCCGGTGGACCCGGCGCCACATCACCGTTCATTGATACCGCCGGTCAGTATCTGTTTGTGCAATTGAATCCATGGTTCTCTCAGTGGTCATACAGTAAAGTAGACAAAGTCACATTCGCAGGAATCCGATTTACATATAATCCACTGTCCGTGCAGGCCGATCAAGCGGCGCTGACCGAATGGATGCAGGGTCCAGACGGACATCTGGTTCTGGGAATCGCCCACAGTGATCCTAGCTCTGGACTCATCATGGATGGACCCAATTCGTGTGGATTTGCCAATTGGATTATTCTGCAGAATCGCATGCTATCTACTACAACTCCCAACGGTACATGCTCATTGCAGCCGTTTTCGCCATCAGGGGACGATACCCATCTGGCCACTATACTCTATAGATACTCCAAAGCCGAAGGCGGTGTGCTCAATTTGAGTCGTCAGGTACAGATGGTTCTACGGGTGGTGTGTCGTGAACTGGATGCAGCGACAAATATTCGTCCGGATAATGCCTAGGGTCTAGGAATTCGCCAGTCTATCCAATTTTGACCGAGGCCTGTAGGGGGATACCATGATCCATATGATTATCGTTACGGGCATCATCATATTGTTGGCTCTAACGGTATTTGCAACGAGATCTATGACAGAAGGATTTGCTGACTCCAAACTTCTGCAACAGCAGCGCCAACAGCTCCAATTTGAGGGAGAACGACGCTATAATGATCTGGCACGGATACAGGATCCCAATAGCAAAATCTCTATAGAGCAAGCGGATGCAGCATTTGGTGGAGAACAGCCAGTTCCTTCAAGTGCATCTTCATCACTGTTGAATTTGCTGGGCGCCGCCGCGGGTGTCATGCCGCAGGACGATGGCTCCAATAAGCAAGGATCCGGTGTAGAACAGACCGGCACTGTGCAGGATAAGATCAATTTCTGTGAATCGCTGAAAACCGTGGATTGCAATATGCTCAAGGACCCCCGTATGAGCGAATGCGGATTCTGCCATCGCGATGGTAAAAGTTCTAGCGGAGTCGCACACCGTGGCGGCATGTTCATATCCGCCGACGACCAGATCCGTGCAAACGAAGTGGGCAAAGCATCCGGCATGCCGGCCGTCTATAAGCCGACCATTGGTACGTGCAAGCCACAGAATTTTACACTCATGGAAGATCGGTGTGACGCTCGTGAGAAATCGCTGATGTGCGAACGTGCAGGTGCTCCGACATCTGCAAATGAGTGTGGCCAATGTTTCGGTGGAGCTGCACCAGGGACATCTGGAATACTGTATGTGGGCCCGAAACCGAAATACTTTTTTGCCTTTCTCCACATGAGTAACCCTGGTCTGCATAAGGGTGCCGTGATTACTACTCCTGATCAGAACCAGACTATGAATCTGCCTACTTCTAATAATCCAGGATTGAACCATGTGTCTACAATAATTTCTCTCCGTGAGGGTGCGACTCTCAATATCAAGATCTATGGTATGCCCCGTTTCTGGTGTGGATGGCTCACCAGTTTGGACGGAAAGAGATCCATTCCTTTGGATATCGGTATAACAAATCGGGACACTCTTCCACTGATGGTTGCGGGCAGCAAAAACTCCTCTGCCGTCAAACGATTTTTCGCAAATGAGCCTAAGTTCTCTAAATTCTTGGAAGAGGTTCCCAATACGGTTCTGTGGTATCAGCGTCAGCCAAATGTTCTCCCACCTTCTGTGGTGAGTGCTAGAGTAGAGGAATATGACTTCACAGACAAAATTAAAGAAGCCGCATCACAGAATCAGGATTTCGTTGTTCCGTTCGTTAGCCGAACGAGCGCGCTACATCTGCCGTGCATTGTCACGTTTGACAATGGCACTTCAATTGCCGTAAGACAGCAACATTATGGTGAGCAACATCCTGATAGTGTCCTCAAGAAGGAAAAAATATACAGCCTTGTATCCATGGATATTACGATTCCTGCAACTTTGGCGGATCCGTATTATGAGGAAGATAATGATCTCTGTCCAACGGGAGCCATGATCCACACCGAGATCGGCGCCGGTATCATGGGATCCAATTCCTGTTTCAAACCGGACGGTTCATTCAATCCATCCGTATTCTGTTTGCAGGAGCTGTTTCGCGCTGCCGGTGGTAGCCAACAAGGAAACGGATGGCCTGCGACGGCTGACAAAATTCCGGCGTTACTGCGTCCATCGGCTGCCGCTCCGACACTGGACGATACCGTCGCGTATCTGAATAATATGGGACAAATTGCATCCTATGGAGTGGATTCTGCAGGTAAAGTCGTGGATTTTGCGATGTTCCGCAGTGCCTGTCAGCTGATGTTGGGATTCGTACCGATGAATCCATGTGAGGGGCCGACCAAAACAAACGGACCACATTCGGCAGCATGCCTAGATTATTTGTGGAAAACCAGCGGTAATCCGGCTGCAGATAACTCCCACGCGGATCCGTCCACCTGGCCATATGAATACTGCGGTGCCGGTGGAGCGGCGGCGCCTCTAAATCCCGATGGTTCCGTGAATGAAAACAATGTCGCAGCGGCCAACGCACAGGGTGGCATCTCTAGCGTACGGCATTGGTTCAATTCGTTCTTTCAGGGTGCACGAGATACTTCGGATTTTAATAATCAGGCGGCGGCGGTACGCAACTGTTTCGGTATTAAAATGGAGACACCCAAAACGAACCCCACGGACTGCCCGGCACCAAATCCCGATGAGTGGCAGGCTTTCCCAATAGGCGTGAATATCAGACCTGGTGATGTACTATCATTAGCATCGGCCGGATCTCCAGATAAGTATATGTTAGTTACGGGCTCGCGCCAGCAGTGGACAACACGGCCTTTATCAGAAAATGCGAATAATGCGAATAATGCATCCATTCAAATAATGAAAGCACTCAATGGAAAGCCTGATTACATCAGTTTTGCTTCCTCTTATGGAGAGTATTTACGTCATGCGGGATTTGTTGCACAATCAGGTATGCCCGACGGATCGGCCTTATTTAATGAAGATGCGTCCTTTCGGGTCGTGGCGGGACTGGATGGAAATAATAAACACGTCAGCTTTCAGAGTTCTAACTATCCAACGCGGTATCTGGCCCGCCGAGAGGATAATGTGCTTGTGTTGGCACAAGATCCTCTACCACAAAATGCTTCTTGGATTGGCGGAATGGCCCAGAATGGTATGCTCTCTGAAGCAGATGAGAATGGAAATCGCAAACGCTTCAATAATGAATCGTCCTATTGGTTGGTCCGCGAACAGAATCCACGTCTGGGTGATAAGGGACGAAATACACAATGCATTACAAATGATCAGAGAACGAAATGCGTGGTCTATACCTCAGAGAAAGAGGCACGGAAGGCCGCGGCTGCGCTGCCACCGAATCCACCAACCGGCGATCTGTCGGCCAGAGACGGTTCAGGATGGACAACTCCTTGGGCTTCCGCGATTGATAACTTCCTTCGTGTGCGCGTGTAGGCACAATATTTTGACACCGGCCGGTAGATGGAGAGTAGTCAAAAGACATACTATATGAATGAGATAAATCGGGCGATGCCCGGTCGTCCGGAAATGCTGGATGCACGGGCGATTGAACTCGCTTTGGGAGGTGGTACCCTCGGTGAGCCCACGGTGCCTTCTATTGCGACAGATCGTTTGGTTTCCAATTTTGGTGAGGGATCTATCGCACATCAGCGTGAAGATTACTGTCGGGCACAGAGAGATCCCGGTGCAATGCGCCAAAATGCAGACGATCGTACGGGATGTGGTCTGTATTTTCGGGCAAATCCGGATTTGCCTTCCACCATAGCATACGGTACACGTCGTGGACCGATGTCTTCAGTCAAGTTGGAGAAAACCGGCGTCGGTGAATGGATATGGGATCCACAGGATGCCGGTGCCCGTGAAAGCAGCAAAATGGCTTCGCGTATCCATTCGTGTCCTGATATTGCGTATGCCACCTATCCGAATATGGGATGGTGCACCAGCACGCACCGTGCAATAGCGCACGATGGAAATGGAAATCCCCGTTATCCCCGTGCTCAAGGAGGTGATTGCCCAGGTGGTACAATCATCACGAGTGCGGCGCAGTGTCCTCCACCTCCTCCACCAGATGAGGGTGGCGACGGTGGTGGCGGAAGCGGTAGAGGTGGCAGTAGTGGCAGTAGTGGCAGTAGTGGCAGTCCCAGTATAGCTAGTATATGCCAGAAACAGCCCAATGGCAGCGTTACTCCTGCCTGTATCCGTGCGGTAAATAATCAAGTCTGTTCGCCACAGGGTCTTCTGTCACAGAGTCTGGCAGGAGCAGGATACGCCGCAGAAAATCAAGAATTCAACGGTGTGAATTCGGTACTGGTGAAGCGCGGATTTGAGATTCCGGCAGGTATTCTTCGTGATGGAAAAGTCACAACAGAAGCAGTAGTATCTTCTGCATTTGGTCTACAACAGATGGCCGCAGGGTCTGACCCACGGTCTGCAGCCGCCGCAAGTCGCATGTGCTACGGTACCCCGTTTGATCCTTGTGGGTATCAAGACGGCGATGCTGGACCGTTTGACTCTTACTGTATTACGCGGCAGGCGACTCAACAGGGATGGTCACCACACGGACAACTGTTAACCGGTAACGACAGCTACTGGAGCCAGTTCACGAATTGGGGCGCCGTGAAGAATACCATCAACTGGTGGAAAGGCCAGGCCGATACACCCCAGCACGATCAAACAAAGCAATCCAAGAGTATTATGAATGTGTATGGTATTTCCGTTAAATATCCGTTTCAAGGATGCAACACGCAGGGTGTCGCCGTACTTCGCTATTCTTCCCCCAGTAATTTCCAGGATTCCATGATGCCGGCGAACGGCGGTATCCAGACACATTTCTTGGGCCGCTACATTTTCAAGAATGGTCTGCCGGCTCACGGAGGGACTCTGGAGGATCAGACTCCAGCGGGCAGCTACATGAAAGAGGTTCAGCGAATGATAACGTATTTTCAGCCACCTACCGAAGGAAATTATCAGTTCATGATTCTTACATCCAATTGGGTGCGGATGTCTATTAATGATACGGTCTTTGCCGAGGTCCGGTCCAATCCGACAGGAGCCACGACATCCACGATCCAGTTTCATAAGACTCAGACGTATAAGCTGACCTGGGATTTCGCAAACAAGGAGGGTGTCTGGTCGTTCAACTGTCAGATGTCCGTTAATGGAGGAGGATGGCAACCTATTCCTGCAGATGCACTGTATCTGCCGGTGGATCGTCGTAAGGCACTGTTGGAATTTGCATTCAACAAGATGCCGACCACACCGTCATCCTACCGTGCGATCTGGGATAGTCAGCAGATTTTTGACAATTTCATGATCAAGGCGCCGATTGGGCAACTGGCAGGACGTCAGTGTATGATTGTGGACGGTCAGCAGGGACACGGTGTGAAACAAGGAAAAACCTGGGGACAGGGAATCCGTGCATATGCTCTGAAAAGCTATACGGCGATGTTGAATATTTCTTCAATACGGGCTCCCAGTGGAGTAACTCCATTTATATTTGGATATTACAATACGAACTCTGCAAATCCTGATGTAATGCAGGGACCGAAGAATGACTCTAGTGTATACTCCAATCAGAAAGCGAATATGACTATGACCACGAGTGGAAATCTTATCTATGCTTGGGGCAAATCGGCCACGGATCCAGGAGTAGAAAAGTGCTACTGGGGTCAAACCGTGCCGATGCCGAACAGTCAATGGTTTCATCTGGCGTGGGTATGGGATGCTGATCTAACGGGATATTCTATTTGGATAAACGGAAAAATGGCCCGTCATGTCCCAACGCCGTCCACCGTTTACTCCTCCCAAATTATGGAGCAGATTCGGGTTGGTATGGACGAGATCGGCGACGGAACCGTGTGGACTGGCGGTATGGCATGGTTCCGTGGATTTGATTACCAGTTGTCGGCCGATGATATCCAGCGGGATATGCGGGATGATTGGGAGTCACTGTAGAATTCACTGGTCGCAATGGGTTCGCAATCTGTCGCAAAAGTTGACCCCAGCATGGATAATAATTCCCTTACAAGAAATGACTCACATCCTGATTGGAAAGACACCTCAGGAGGCTCTCTCTTACGGATATGTCGTCAATGATTTCACGTCAGGACAATGGAGTTCAACAAAGACAAATGTTGAACTCCGCTATGGTGTGATCGTGAAAGTGTGGCCATCATTCTTCAGACAGGAGAATAGCTTTATATCTACTTTCTTCGGCTTTCAGATCCAGAAACAGGTCCCAGAGCCACATCGCGATCAATGTCAGGATGATGCAGAAAGCTGGGTCTCACAGCGCCTTCAAACTTGAAACATTGTGTGACGGCACCGTGTTCGTGGAAATGTAACTGACAGTCCACCGCCGACCGCTGCGCAATCTCAAACAGTCCATCGGCCAGCTTCTGTTTGGCCACCGCAATATTATATATCATCTGATCGGTTGTTTTGCTGCCATCTGCCATCATGATCGCTTTTGATCCAGAGGCAATCTGTTCTGGCGTGAATACTGACAGATATGTAAACACCTCTACTGTGCGCTCATCCCATGGTAGATTCATATGAGAACATAGACGGATCGCGCGACCAATAACCTGTTGCAGACGAACGTTATTCCAGTATGGTTCCATGATATGTACCTGGCGGGTATTGAACAGAGAAATGCCTTCAGCTCCTGACTGTGTGATCATGAAAACACGGGCGATACGTCCATCGCGATTATCAGGAGCACCCGCCAACAGTTCTGCGCACTGTGCAGAGAGACCCGGTGGTAGACCTGCCACGTCGGCATTGTAGAGCTGGAGAAGCAGACGCCGCTTGTCTAGATCCTGATCGCCGGTATACAAGATATATCGGGGTCGTGCGCGGTCGGCTTTCATGATTATTTCAGGGATACGCCATTCTCCATCGGAACCTTTCTCCAGATCCAGAGGCATATACTTTTCAGGAGCCGCACGTAGAGCCGCTGCAAAGATACCGAGGCCTTCCAGAGTCTTGAACTGACTATAGACGAGTGCGGGACCTCCATCAGGAGAAGCACGGATTCGTTCCAACATAGCCGCGTATTTGGGTGAAAATTCTGCCAGACCCGTGTCCAGAAATTCGGATGCTTTCTCTTCTAATGCTGACATATAGGTACCGATGATTCCTTGAAGAGCTGGATCGGTTTTCTCAGAGACAATGGGAGCTTCATCTTCTACAGCCGGTCCGCCGGCATCTGGAGCACCTGCACCTGCCCCAGCCGCTGCAGAAGAACCAGGTCCAGGTCCAGAGCCAGAGCCAGAGCCAGCGCCTTCTTCTAAATCCTGATCTACATCTACATCAAGATCTGCTGCGATAACTCTATCTTGATCTAATCCGCGTAACTTGGCGGCTTCTTTCATGGAGGTTGCGGTAGGTCTCTCCACATCTTGCGGCCACACCCAATTGCAGGCCGCACGTGACAAAGTAAGAAATCCTGATTGATGCGACTGTGTTGCCTGCGCATAGAGATCCATTTCAGCCATCGTCATACCCTTACGTTTCTTGGTAACCGTGGCTTCACCAGTAGCCTCACCCTCCTTCTTTTCAGGAGGACTCTCCATATCTAGCTCTGCCTGACGTGCTCTGGAATATTCTTCAAAGGCGTACTTTGAAAACGGCACCTCTACAATCTCATTACGTGTCGTGCGTGGCATCAGCTCTTCGCTTCCACCACGGTAATATGAAATGAGGCCTAGCGAACGTGCCATGAGTAGATCTTTTCGGAGGATTTTCAGAGTTGAACGATCTACAAATGAGGAAACGAATTTCTTGTTGTCGTCAAATAATACGGGAGCTGTCTTGAGTGTGTAATCTGGTTTGGCTGCACCTGCACCTGCACCTGCTGCTGCACCTTCTGCTGCTGCAGCCAAAATTCCCGCACGACGCAAATCTTCCACCAATGATTCTACCCACCGATCCATCTGGCGTTCCGGTGACGTCACAACAGGACCTAATCGTGCAGCCGGCAGTCGTTGGAACCCACGGGTAGAGTAGTCTCCCGATGCGGCAACAACCTTGGCGAATCCATACGGTACGGGCGTTACCGTCAACACGGTGTCGCGCGATCCACCCGTCACCGACTCTTCTACTGCATAGAAATCTATATCCGGACGCCGTTTGGCCCATTCTTCCAGACGCTTCAGCGCCGCACCTTCCCGTGACATTCCACGTAACGAGATCTCTGCCATCCGTTGGTCCCCGCCAATCATATTCATCAGAATACCGTATTCCTGTGCATAGTTGATCATCGGGGTCGCCGATAGCGCAATAATCTTGGCCCCCACGGCGTTGCACAGCAGGCGATAGAGAGTGTACCCGCGCGGATAACGGAATCCTGGAATAGCCTTACGATGTTCCATATTCCAGTTATGTGCCCGCGGTTCTACACGTTCCATAAAGTCCGTAAAAGGCCGGCTACCGATCTGAGTTCCGTTGACCGTTCGCACTAGATTGTGGATTTCGTCAATAACCACCACGGCGTTATCAAAGAATGAGCCACCGTCCGCGGCCGCCGCCTCCGCCATCGCTGCCAGTTTCGGAGGTGATACTCCATTGTAGTGAATAAAATGGAAACGATAATTCATATGCGCAGATATCTGGGCGCGAATAGCCGCCTGTACAGATGGTTCTAGATCTGCAAAGTTGGACGGGCGATTCGGATTCGGAATCCAGCCACCGCCCTGTTTCTCTACGAGATCCGGTGGCAGACCTAGTTGATCTACGAGCCATACCCGAATGGTTGGCTTGCCGGCAAGCGGCAGAAACTGCCAGTAATTCTTCTGACGAAGAGGAAAATAGCCGCACTTGCCGAGATCCTTACGATAGTTGTTGGAGAGTGTGGCCGGTGTCAGAACAAAGATCTTCTTCTGACCGCCCCAGTATAGTGCCTCTGCCGCAGCAATGGAAGTACATGTCTTACCCGTACCGAGACCGTGATACACTAGAAGACCCCGATAAGGTGATCCGCGATTTAGATAGTCGCGCACGATTTTCTGATAATAGAAGAGCTCCACGCGATCAGGATCACGCCGTTTACATGCATCACGATCTATTTCTTTTGCTTCCTTGGGCAGAGCGCCTTTATTCTTAATAATCTCTTGGAGCATGGGAGAATACTGGGAGTAGGTTTGCACCATGAAATCTTGGAATCGGGACGATGTGATAGGAGTATACTGTGGCGGAATGATTTCGGCTTTGGTGGTTGCAGCTAGAGATGCTTTTAATTCTTTATTAGCGATGAATTCATCTTGCGTAATCATTGGAGATGATGCTGGGGGTGGCTCAATTCCGGTATAGCGTTCTTTGGCACCAATAGCTCCACGGGCAGATGCTAGGAATTTAGAGGCAACGGCTTTTTCTGATTTGCTTGAGGTATCTACCTCTGTAATAATCATTTTTGGAATTTCGCTTTCTTCCTTTGGCTCTGTGGCTGCTTTGGGCTCTTTGGCTGCTGTGGCTCCTTTGGCTGCTTTGGGCTCTTTGGCTGCTGTGGCGACTGTGGCTGCTGTGGCTGCTGTGGCTGCTGTGGCTGCTTTGACTTCCTTGGGCTCTTTAGCGACTGCTTTGGCGACTGTAGTTCCCGCAATCGGCTTACTCTTTGCTCCCAATGAAGTGAATACCGACGTTGACCGACGATTCACAGTAGCAACTCCCTTCAACCCGGTAGGACCCTTCATTTTAAATCCAATATTTCCTTCATCATCCGACATCCTCTAACAACTCTACTGAATTTGCCCTAATTCAATCAACGCCAATCGCGATGCTTCCTGTTCAGCATCTTTCTTATTTCGCGCTGTTGCCGTGGTCAGAACACCACCGTCGGGAAGAAGAACTCCCATTGTAAATGTCCTATTATGCAATGGCCCCTCTGTAGAAACCTCTTTATAGCGCGGCGGCTGATGATAGGTCGCCTGATAGAATCGCAGCAGTTGATCCTTATAATTCGTATTGTTTGCAATAAATGCCGCAAAATCAACATACGTTTCCAGCACATCCGTGAACCACTGTTGCACATGCCAGAAGGCTGTTCGCACGTCCTCTGCTGCCCGATCCCGAAACATGGCCGCAATCCACGCTTCTAACATAGATCCTAACATGCGCCGATTTGTCCGACCACCACAGATCTCCTCCATATGTCGGCTCATAATCAGCCACGGACCCATTCCCATCTTCAGAGCCAGTTCTCCTAGGTGTTCGTTATTGACCAGATCCGATCGCAGCGATGTCCAGAATCCCTCACCTTCACCGGGATAGCGTCGCTCCAGATACTCACCAACAATGGCATCTAGAATACCGTCGCCCACAAACTCCAGATGTTCATTATCGGCTGTCTTTAGCAACATACAATCGTCTGGCCGCGGTGCCATCAGCTGTCCATCATGAGTATCCCGCGCGACAAATGATTTGTGCACACACGCCTGGCGAAACAGGTCCACGCGTTTGGGCGCATATTTGGTGATTCGGATTATTTCTGACATAGGAATATCTCTGTTGTTGGGATTCCACGGATTATAGATTTTGGGCGTGTCCATCTGTATATTCGTATAGATATAGGCGGACTTTAGGCCAGGGGGGCAAAGTTGACACACGCCCCATTCGCCTAACAACCGGTCAGGATGTCCTCACCAACTGTCGAGTCAACCAGGAAGTCTACGCAGTGGAATCAATTCAATGTGAAGGTCCGTCAACTGGTCCCAACACTGTCGCCGCAGTCGGCGATGCGTATGTGTTCTGCTCTGAAGACTTCTAAAGATATGGAGCTATGGAAGGATGAAGAGATTACCACATTTGCGGAGGCATGGATCGGATCGAAGAACGATGTGCCCACACTGGAATCACTACCCGCGAAGATACTAATAGAGGAGCCCACACCTGATCCTCAGCCTACAGTGAAACCGGGTAAGGTGCGAATCAAGAAGGAGAAGGAGTGTGCCGATAGTGCTGAAGAGCCGACTGCTCCGACTGCCTCTACTGCCACTACTGCCACTACTGCCACTACTGCCACTACTGCTACACCTGGGTCAAAAGAGGCGAAAGAGGCAAAGGAGCCAAAGGTATCCAAGAGCAAGGAAAAGAAGACAAAAGATAAATCGCCAGAGCCACCGATCGTGAAGCCCAACGTGGACCCCGTTCAAATAACAGCCGATGCCGTGAAGAATGCTGAAGCAGCGGTCGCCGCCATTACGTCTGATGTGCAGAAGAATACTGAACGCATCGCGGCGATCAAGGTTGATCTTGCTGCTGCTGAAGAGAAGGCGAAGAAAGATCAGGCAGTACTGAAGAAGGCGGTGGCACAGTTAGAGCAAGCACGCTCTGAGGCGGCAGCTGCAGTAGTAGCCGCCGCTAAGAAGAAAGCAGATGAGTTTGCGGATATATCCATGGAGAAAGAAGCATCTGACACCTCTGATCCACTACACGTACGACGCAAGAATATTCCCAAGCACGTAAAGACACTTGTGTGGAATAAGTACGTAGGGTCGTCTGTTGCGGAGGCTTCGTGTATGTGTTGCCGCGAAGCAAAGATCACGTGCCGAAGCTTTCATTGCGGACACGTCATTGCAGAATCAAAGGGAGGAAATATGACCATCAATAATCTCCGTCCGGTATGTGCCGACTGTAATCTATCTATGGGCACGCGCAGCATGAACGAATTTACTCAGGAATTCTTCGGATGGGTTATTTAATCGAATCGCGCAGCACGGAAAGATCCGCCCCTGGACAGATTTTACGCATAAATAGAGCACCTGCATCTTTTGCTTTCTGAATATCTGTCTCTGTCAAATAGCAATATGTGAACGGTTTATATCGGTGGGGTCCATGCGGACACGGAGATGGTGGTGTCACCGGTGCTCTCCTAACAAAATCTGCATGTACTGGCGCGGTATTATAGACTTCGGCTTGGCGATTCAGAAAAAACGTATGGTATACACCTTCATCGGGAATCTTGAACTTTTTTCGCATCTTCTCAATGGACGGCCACGCCGCCCGAATCTCAGTAACAGATGCCGCATTCAGGATCACCCACTGATATCCCGTAGCGATCGCTGTCATCGTTCGGGTTCCAAATGCGATCTTGGCAGGTCTACTAACGAGTGTCTGTTCTGACATACTCACCCAATTCATATCATTGGCCATAATCCGATCATACACTGTTTGGAAATTCCACAGAGGAACCGAATCAGATGATAACAGTACGACTTTTTTCGTGCGAGAATCACCGGCACAAGCGCATTCCAACAGATGCTGTTGGGCCTCCACGATAGACCATTTCCCCCATTCGGTGGGCTTTGTCGGTACGATCCGCACATTTGGGACAGCCGATTTCGTTATAGACTGTTTGGAATGAAGCCATATTGTGTAGCCAGAACCAGAACCAGAACCAGAACCAGAACCAGAACCAGAACCAGAACCAGAACCAGAACCAAAAAACTCCTGCCATATCGTGGGATGATCTATATCACGGTACGCCATGAAACAGAATGCCACTGCCATCTCTATTTTTCTTCCGGTTTCTCCTCACGCCAGAGCAGCGCGCCCTTCAGTAGAGCACCCAAGGCTGGTCCTAATCGTTTTCCACCAACGACCAGCTCTCCTAAACTGTCGCCACTGCACGCAACAGCAAGATCCGCAATACTATGTTCTGCCAGCAACGCCTGAACCCGTTTCGCACCCAGACCCGGAACGGCACCTAACATTCCTGCTGCGACACTAGCAGAATCACGATTGGCTTTTTTCGTCATAGAGAGAGCCGCGGTCATGTGCGTCATTGCGGCGGCCGTTGCAGTTGCCATTCCACCTTCGGGCTGAAATACGGTGGTATCGTCATTTGTCTGTGTCAGTAGCGTTGTCAACCATGTGGCCGTATCGGCGATGTCTTCTGTATGAAGAACCGGCATTCCATAACGGAGTAGCAGGCGGGTAGTCAGACGTCGGAGTTGTGCTTCCGTGGTCCGACCGTGGTGGTTATGGGTAGATCCAGAGCCAGAGCCAGAGCCAAGGAAATCCCGATAGCGTCCTTCAATAATATACAATACAGACGCCCCTCCACCACGCGCCGCCATGAGTCGCGCCCGCTGTTCACGATAACGTCCATCTTCATTACTGGCGGCGAAATCAGCCAAACTTTTACGTTCTACAATCAATAAAGGTTGTCCAGTTGCCACTGTTTGGATCAGAATATCGCCGACCTCTAAACCGGCGGTCGTAAATGGAGTTCCGATGCGTGTCAGAGCAGCGATGAGAGCCCGCTCACGTACATCTACGATGACTGCGACTGTTGCCACTGTTGCTGCCATTTCCTAAAGAAAGAGGATCAGTCTTCTTAGATGCCAGATGCTAACATGGCACCGTGATTTAACCCGCAACAGAAATAGAGAGGATGGAGGCCGTCGCAGTCTTCAACGATGGATCCGTCCACGGTCAGGTGATATTTCGCGATACACCCACCGGTTCGGTCATCGTCCAGGCACAGTTCACTGCTCTTCCGCCAGGAGAACACGGCTTCCATATTCACAAAAACGGTGATCTCCGCGAACCCGGTTGTGCCGGTGCATGTGAACACTTTCACACAGGTCCGACAGAAATGACACATGGAGGATATACATCCAAGATTCGCCACACAGGTGATCTGGGTAACGTCAGTCGCACGGACCATGTTTATCGTTATCGTCTACCCAATCTGCGCGTTGCCGAATTAATGGGACGTTCTCTGATTGTCCATGCAGATCCCGATGATCTGGGCCAAGGTGACTGGCCTGATTCCAAAACAACAGGTCATTCGGGTGCCCGCATCGCGTGTGCGATCATCGGTCGGTCCAAGAACTGTTCTGCACCAACCAGAACCAGAACCAGAACCAGAACCAGAACCAGAACCAGAGCGGCAAAAGAAAGACACTAAAACAGACGCACAAATAAATGGACTCTCATCAGAATTCCTACATTCTTCAGACACAAATCAGGTCTCTGGAGAATGAGCTATATTGTATGCGGATGAAACTACAGAGTTTAGTCTTTCCAGATCTAGTTAAGAGTGACTTTCCCAATATATCTGCAGAGGCATGGGCCTTGTTCTCGGCCGCACGGATTGTGAAGCCGTCGCTCCGTGTCCGCAAAGCTATAGAGGAGGATCTGCAGGAGTTTTGTGAAGGAACAGTAGGAACAGTCGCAACAGTCGCAACAGACTCTGCCTAAACCCGATCCCTTTACAACCGACTATGATGACTCTCTACGGAACGAACACTTTGACTATCCGTGGCCCAGAGGCGATCATTGACGAATTGGCTAGGAGAGGAGCAGCTCTGGATACTTCTGATAATGTGCTGCTGGGAATCGCGAATCAATTCTTCGGGCCAGAACAAATAGAGGTTCTGATCCGAGACTCTACAATGATATCACTAACCTATGATCTGCGTAATGCTCCTATCAACAATTATTTGCGGGCTATTTTGGAGTCATATCCATCCTGCTGGATTAAAAATACATTTACATCGGAATGCGGCCGGTGTGGACTCTGGATTGGGCACATGCAAGATGGCAATCCGCATATTCAAGAACTAGAATGGACGGAGCTGTCTGTAGAGGAGAGATGTCGGATCTCCTCTTCTTAGTACCATTTCACATGGTCAAATGTTGGTCCCATTGCACGCTCCATTCCTGGAGCCGGTTGTTCCACATAGGAATCACGACCATGTGTCCATGGCATCACACCCTCACGACGGACTTGCTCTAGATCCGAATACCAAGGATCAATGGAACTGTCAGAAACCTGTTTCTGATCATATCGGAAATCGGCCGTTACCCGTTTGTTATCGTCTGTATTTACGATACGTTCGGAAGATTCTGGGTCTGCAGGTGTCGCACGTCGCGCCCGTGGGCGCAACTCATTAACCTCCCAGTTATTCGGACCAGTTTGCACTACAACTGGAGCCCATTCTTTATCGTGGGCGTACGCCTTCTCAACTAACTCTGCGACTTCCTTGGGTTCATGGCTCTCATTGCTTTCATGGCGTTCATGGCTCCGCTCCTCACCAAAACGAGCCAACTGTTCGCGGCGTAAATCGCCTGCCGCGGTAAATCCCTCATGGAGACCACGATATTTGACTTCACGTCCCTCTGCCGACCACGGCAAATCGGCCCAATCAAACTGTCGCCCTTGGAGAAGCATATTGAAATTCTGACGGGGTACGATCATACGACCACCGCGTTCATATCCGAATACCCGTGAAAATTCATAGTCATCTATTTTGTAAATGGGCGTCTTGGTATATGTCTGCTCTCGGAGAGATTCCTCTCTAAGAATGGGCTCTTCTGGCATAGCACCTGTGAGAACCGGTAACGGGCATTCGCGAACATGCCCCGATGATCCCCACCATTGTTGGAAAGCATTCATATCCACAAATCGGCGACCACCTGGGTGCAGTGTCAGCGAACCGTCGTGATAGCGTCGCAGAGAAGTAGGGCATGTAGATTGCGTGGCGTACCATGCAAAGAGTGCAATGACTGCAATGACTGCAACAACTAAGACCGAACCGATCAGCCACATTTCCCTCTGTAGTTAGATTATCTTTTCCACACAATAGATAGAGATGCCTTATGAAAGAAAACAAACACGATACAGGAACAGTGGTCGCGTAATGCAGATGACGTCACCGTCGTCAGCCGCCATCACAGCTATGGAAAAACTCGTGAAACGAGGCCCCATTACGATTGTTCTCGTATTTAGTACCACATGTCCGCATTGTCAGACATATATGCCACTGTGGCATGATCTGGAACGTACGAAAAATCGCCGGGCAAATCTGGTCAGTATGCAGGCGTCTACATATGATAAGATGCCGATGTCTTCCCAGAAGCCGGTTACCAGTGTTCCTACCGTTCTGTTCGTTAACAAGTCGGGTCAGATTTCGGAAGCATCTGCACCCCGGAGTATGTCGGTAATGAAGAACGCGGTTACGATGGGTGTTGACGAGGAGACTGCCACGACTGCCACGACTGCCAGCAACTCAGCCTCTAATGACTACACAAATACTATCCAGACATTGTCCCCAAATATATTCAAACGAACAATGTCCCGGAAACCCAATTGGAGTAATCAGTTAGAGCCTTTGCCGGCAACTCCTGTTAGTACTTCCATAGAACAGGAACAGACAGGAGGTAGTCCCTGGGCGGCCTTCGTATCTGCCGCCCGCCAGGCGGCTCCTGTTGCCGCTCTTCTGGGTGCATATGCGGTCAGTCGTTCCAGTGGTTTGGGAGCGCCTACGAAGGCACACCGCCGGCGTCGCTCCACTCAGAAAAGAAGAACCAGAAGAAGCAGCAGAAGCAGCAGAAGCAGCCAGAAGAACCACCAGAACCAATAAAAGGTGACCCCTCCAGCCACGGCTATGCAGCACAATTCAGGATGTCTCTATCGTTTCAAATCCTGGGTTCCACCAGTCGTGATAGCCACAATGCTTTCGTAGTTACACTCTTCGGGTGCAACCCCGAAGGAAAATCCGTCAGTCTAGACGTCACCGGGTTCAAACCGTTCTTCTATGTAGAACTCCCGCAAACATGGGATAAGCCGACCCGAAGTGCATACAAATCGTGGCTGCTCCGCCACCTCAATGACGATGAGCAGAAACTCGTCACATTCACCGAACAAACACACAAGACCTTCTGGGACTTCACAAATGATGAATATTTCCCGTTTCTGTGTATTGAGGCCGTTTCCAAATCCATATGGACCAAGCTCCGCAATATTGTCCAACACGAAGACACGGCGCTGCCCATTCCTTTACCCAAGGAAACCGCCTCCTTCGGTGCCCAGGGCACTATTCTCCGTGTATACGAAGCGAACATTGATCCCATACTCCGATTCTTCCATGTCCGCGAACTCAAGCCAGCAGGCTGGGTTACTGTTCCGCCCGATCAATGGGACGATGCTGAAGAGGCTCCTACCACCGCCGCCATCCAGGCTACTGCAGATTGGCGACAAGTCGGACCCGCTGATGATGCCCAACAACTCACTGCCGCGCCACTCAAGATCATGTCATGGGATATTGAGTGCACCAGCAGCCACGGCGACTTTCCGCTGGCAAAGAAAACATGGCGCAAGACCGCCCGTGAAATGGTCGCGGCGGACTTACACATGCAGCCGTGGCCCGTTATTCGCGCCGCCATCAAGAAAGCCGTGCTACCCTCAACACCGGTGAAGGCTGATCCACTAAGTCGTGTGTTTCTGCCCGCGGGTTCCGATGCGGCACTATTGAGGGCACTGGATACGCTCTCTAAAATATGGCTCTCTTCACCGCCAAATCCACATGGCGATACAGATGACCTTATTGAGACACTAGAGCAGGCCTTTAAGGCCGCAGACTTTCCCATGCCCGAAGGAGATCCGATTATTCAGATCGGTTGCGTACTCTATGTTGGTGGTAAGGCGCAGCGGAAAGACATCTTTGTTCTTGGATCTGTGGGGGATCTTCCTGCCCAGGGTGCTCCTACATATACTCACAGTTGTGACAATGAAGCGGCGCTCATCCGTAACTGGTGCCGGCTTATCAGGGAGCTAGATCCTGATATCATGATGGGATACAATATCTTCGGCTTTGACGACAAGTACGTATGGGATCGTGCAGATTACAATCGTTGCGTGTCGGCGCTGCTATCATTCAGTCGCATCACGGGCAAGCCCGTGCGGCTACAGGAGAAGTTTCTCAGTAGCTCTGCAATGGGTGACAATACCTTCTACGTCATCTCGGGAGAGGGACGTCTACATATTGATCTGCTAGCCTATGTCCGACGCAATGCAGTGTTGGACAGCTACAGTCTGGATAACGTAACAGCAACCTTCATGAGCGGCGGCGTCCAGGGAGCGGTGGTGGCAGCAGCGACTACAGAAACCACCTGGATCATCAAGACCAAATCCACCAAGGGAACCACTGCCGGTCGCTACATTGTTCTGCTGGATGCAGAGAACGACCACATTGGCGATAAGCTGGAGATCGTTGCGGTTGAGCCTAAGGCCCTCCATGTTCGCATGCCCGACGGCGGAGCGGCACTCAAAGAGCATGGATCACCGCCCGTACGATGGTCGCAGGCCAAAGACGATGTCTCTCCCCAGGATATCTTTCGTCTGCATGCCGAAGGTCCAATAGGACGCGCCAAGGTCGCCCGCTACTGCATTCAAGACTGTGATCTCGTCATGGAGCTCTTCCAGAAGCTGGAGGTCCTCAACAATTCCATTGCCATGGCCAATGTCTGTTGGGTACCCGTGGAGTTTATCTTCACCCGCGGTCAGGGCATCAAGTCCGAATCGCTGGTCTTCTACGAATGCCGCAAAGAGGGACAGCTCATCCCTGTGTTGCAGGCTCCGCCTCGGCGACAGGAAGCCACCGAAGGCGCGGCTGGTGTCGAAGCGCCCGACGCTCCGCAGCCCGAGATTCTCATCAATGCCGACGACAACGAAGGCTACGAAGGCGCTATCGTACTGGATCCACTGACGGGCATCTATCTTGATGATGATCCCGTCGCTGCGTTGGATTTCTCATCACTGTATCCATCGTCCATTATATCGGAGAACCTCAGTCACGATTCCGTTGTCTGGGTCAAGGACTATACGATGGATGGAGAGCTAGTCACGGTCAAGGAGGGATCCGATCGGTACGACAATCTCCCAGGCTGGGACTATCTGGAGGTAGACTACGATATCCTCAAGCCCGACCCCGCGGAGAGCCACAAGAAGCATCCGCGACTGACACCACAGGGTCGGCGGGTCTGTCGGTTTGCGCAGAATCGTGATCTAACGAAGAAATCCACGCTACCAAAGATTCTCCAGAAGCTGCTCTCTGCCCGCAAAGCCACCCGTAAGCTCGCCGAAAAGGAAACCGACGATTTCCGCAAGGCGCTGCTGGATGCTCAACAGCTGGCCTACAAGCTGACGGCGAATTCGCTGTATGGGCAATTAGGTTCCAATACTAGCAAGATCCGTCGCAAATGTCTGGCAGCCTCTACAACGGGTCACGGTCGCCAGCAGCTGCTCTTCAGCAAGGCGTGCATTGAACGGGCCTACGGTCCCACCGCGGGTGACCCCCGTTGCTCTGCTATCTGCGTGTATGGCGACACGGATTCGGTGTTCATCGCGTTTCGGCCGAGGGACCCCGTGACCGGCGCACGTCTCACAGGAAAAGCCGCCCAGGCCGCCGCAAAAGAGCTGGCAGAGGAGGCGGGTCATCGGATTAGCGGAGCACTCAAGCCGCCCCACGACTTTGAGTTTGACAAGATGTTCCGCTGTTTCTGTCTTCTGAGCAAGAAGCGCTATGTCGGCGACATGACGGAGGGTGGACTTGAAGACGGTGACTACCATCGCAAGTCCATGGGCATCGTCATGAAGCGACGGGACAATGCGCCGATTGTGAAGACGGTATATGGTGGAGCGATTGAGGCGATTCTGGCAAAGCGGGATATCCAGGGTGCATTCACGTTCGTCCAGCAGGCGACCCGCGATCTGTTGGCGGGTAAGTATCCGATGAAACGGCTGACGATCACCAAGTCGCTACGTGCGGAGTACCGAACACCGACCCCACCGGCACACAAGGTGTTGGCAGACCGCATGGGCAAACGCGACCCAGGCAACAAGCCGTCGTCCAATGACCGCATTCCGTTTGTGTATGTGCGGCCGCCTCCCCACGCTCCACCGCCGACTAGTCAGGGAGAGCGGATTGAGACACCGACCTATATCCGTGAGAAGGGCCTGCAACCGGATTATGTGTTCTACATCACGAACCAGATTGCCAAGCCGGTGGCTCAGGTGTTCGGACTCGTTGTGGATAAACTGCCTGGGTTCCGTCGGCACATGCTGGCGGCAGCATCCAAGGACCCTGTGACGGCGGCGGAGCGAGTGGCGGAGGAGCTGCTGTTTGGAGCAATGTTGCGGGAAGCGGATCGTAAGGCCAAGGGACAAAAGACAATTACTTCGTTCTTTACAGCGGCATCTAAGTGAATCAATGGCTAATTTTTGAAAGTACAGCTCATACTATTTCTAAATATGCCCAATCATAAGCCCACACAATCTTCCCTATTGGAATTGTTCTATCTATTCATAATAGGTATCACGGGTTAAGTAAAGCTGCATGGATGCCCGTTGGTCTAAAATTGACTTACATAAAACTCATAAAATTAAAGTAGGGATGCCTAAATCATGCGCGCATGAAGGATGTACGAAATCGGCACGAGTACCGACAGAGTTCTGTGCTGCCCATGGTGGAGGAAAACGATGTACGCACGAAGGATGTACGAAATCAGCACAAGGAATGACAGAGTTCTGTAAAGGGCATGGTGGAGGAAAACGCTGTACGCACGAAGGATGTACGAAATCGGCACGAGTACCGACAGAGTTCTGTGCTGCCCATGGTGGAGGAAAACGATGTACGCACGAAGGATGTACGAAATCGGCAGCAGT
>Ga0209188_1000848_pt1 | contig 27169 bp, 26 predicted proteins | sample C_130625_EF_Meta_FD_187307 | JGI IMG/M metagenome (GOLD analysis project Ga0209188, IMG submission 187307) | Freshwater microbial communities from Lake Croche, Canada to study carbon cycling - C_130625_EF_MetaG (SPAdes) (version 2) | ecosystem: Environmental > Aquatic > Freshwater > Lake... | reverse complement strand
ACACTCACTCGATCAAATTGCTCAAGATAGGTACTTAGGCAGCGCAGCGGCAGCCCATGCAAAGCTAGCTGAAGGTATCGATGCGTTGGCCGATCAAAATCTCCGAGAGGTTCTCAGGCTTGAACTTGCGAGGCTCGATGAGATCCATCGTCTCTATTGGCCAGATGCACTCTCGGGCAATACCAAAGCTGCGCGAGTCGTTACAGAGGTAATTACAAAGCGCTACCAACTCCTCCTTCCGCTCTGTGCAGCGCAGAGAGAGCGTGAGCAAAGCCGCGAGATATCTCAAGATCTTAATGAGATGGTGGAAGAGCTCAGTGACTTCTACAGTAATAAAGAGGCTTACCGAGAATGGCGTAGAACTCAACGAGAGCCCTGGGCACAACTTGAGTTGTTAACGACCTAAACGAGCACCTGCCCCGGGCGCGGTGAGAATGCCGCGCTCGGTGTGGCTCATCTAAAAAATACTTTCAAGTGAAATTAATGGAGCTACCTACGTCTAGCTAGCTCTATAAATGGTCTTTCGATAAACCTTTCAGAGAGAATTGCAAGAAGACATGAGAATATTAATACTGGGAAAAGGTGCGCTATAAAGGCGATTCCAAACGAACCTGAAAAATTTAAACTTCCGGTTAAATTCCTAAACATAATTGAAAATATCTCGAGAAAAATAAAGTGTGAAAAGTAAAGGAAATAAGAAAATCTTCCTAATATTTGAAAAAATACTCGAACAGGCCTTATTTTTAAAAAAAGTCTTGACAGCCATATATATAATAGAACAAAAGCTAGGGTTTGGATTTGACCGTGGTGTGAAAACGTGACGGGGAGAATTAACCAAGTAAAAACATAAGCAATCAAATTTAAGATATTTAAATCTAATGATTTATAAGCTTGAATTGCGCTTTTTGTTTTCGTATAATTCTGGCTCAATTGGTAGCTAAAAATACCAAGGAGAAAATAGCCAAAAGTAGAATAAATACCTAAACGGAGCCATGCGTCCGTGACTAAATGAATAATATGCGAGGTTACTATATTTTTCATTTCTAAATAGTTAATACAAAAAGTCGCGATATTAATGAAAGTCAAAATGAGAAACACGATGTTGACTGAGCGATTTCTTACGAGTGGAAAAAATAGGTAGTGCCCAACTTCGGCCTGTATTGACCAACCGCCTGGAATAACTGCGTTCCAAAGAGCTCCTGAAAACCACAAAGTAAAGGTGACCGCTGCGATAATTGTCACTAACAATTGATTAAAAAACAAAGTATGAGGAATTGTATTTGAATTCAGTAATTCATGAAAAGTACCTCGGAGGTGAAGATAGTTCCTACTTATCTCGATAATTAAAAAGATTATCCAAAGCGGAAGTATTCGAGCAATTCTTCGATACCAATACTTCTTTCTAAGTGGGCCACCTTCGACTCGATAAATTGCGCATAGCAACCAACCGGATAAGAAAAAAAATAGCTCGACGCCCCACGCTCCGTTACTTGCAACACGGGTAAAGATTCCATTCGGTTTACCACCATGATTGATCGTGAACGCATCCGAGGTTTGTGCCGTATGCGCCACAACGACCGCAAAGATTGCAAGACCACGAACAACTTCGAGCCATCTATCAGGGGCCGATTCGAAAATTGGTTCAGGCCTACCTTCCAAGACGCACTCCTGCTCCAGGGGACGGAAGTATTCCCCGTTCGCGAGCAAGTTGAAGGCGAGTGCGGATCGTGTGAACGGAAGTTTTCATATCAAGCGAAAGTTCGCGAGCTGCGGAAGCTTCTCCCCATGCCGTGAGGGTTGCGTAGCGCCAGGCTGTATACGCGACGATATCGCTTTGGTCCCGGGCAAGGTGTGCATGTACGGACAAAACATGCTTTGTCATGAGGGAACCCCAAGTTGATGAAAAATTTGCTCTAAGACCAAGTGGATCCAGGGCGTACAGGGGGTGGGGGCGCTTAATTTGTTTGCTCAAGAAAGATAAAACCCGCCCACCTATCTCCAATACTTCACACCCCATTAGGTCTATTTGATTTTTACGTGTTTTGGATAGGAGCAAGAGGTAACCGGCTTCAGTTTCAGAGGCGCTGGCAGCCCACCCTGAATCAAATTCAATATTCATACATTAATTCTAAAAGTAAGAAAACGAGCATTAGATTTGACACTAAATTAGGTATAAATATACTTAACCTATTACATTTCCATTGGCGTATCAAAGGAGTGCCTCGGTGACCTTGGATGAATTCTCTTCGTACTGTTGGACTGTCCTTCCTCTAAGCAAAAAGACAATTTCAAACTATAGGGGGGCATACTCTCGCAATATTGCTCATGCTTTAGGAAATAAGGAATTAGACAAAATTTCGAAAAGTGAATTTTTAGATATCCTCGCCCCCTGGCGGCGCCTAATTATTATCAAACATTGATGGCAATCAGGGCGATTTATCGCCAGGCGGTAGACCGCGAAATATTGCCAGAATCACCCGTAGGAAAAATCAGAGCACCGAAGTCGCGTCCAAAAGCACAAAAATTCTTAACGTGGACCTTTCTAGAAAAATCACATTTTGGAAAATATGACAACCAAATCAAATTTCTTCCTCTTCACGGACTCAGATGGGGAGAAGCGGTCGCATTGCAAGAAACCGACATCTATGACGGACAAGTTCATATCAGCCGAAGCGTCAACGGACCTACGAAAACTCCTTCGGGCGTAAGAGTTGTCCCGTATTTTGGATTTTTCGCGCAGTTTCCCCGTAGTAGGAGAGCCATTGCTCAGGAACTCAGTGAGCATGGAGTTACAATCCACTCTCTTCGCAAAACTTACGCCTATTTCCTCAAAATGAATAATGTCCACGTTACTACTGCTGCAAAATTTATGGGTCATTCTGATCCCGGAATTACTTTGAAGATATATACTTTAGTTAGAGATGAAGAGGTAGTAGAAGTCGGAAATAAAATAAGAGAAATCTATTTTCAGAGTAAAGTTTAGTAATCTAGAGTCGACCCGGTGCATAAGAATCAAAGTAAAGTGGTGATCAAGTTGAAAGAGAGATTTCTAAAGTCGTCTATCGGTCGGGCTATTCAGCTTTTAGACAAAAAAGATCGAAGCAAATTAGTAATGCTCTCATTTGTTCAAATAATTACAGGAGTTTTAGATTTAATTGGAATTACTGCAATTGGCGCCCTGGGAGCACTTTCGGTACAAGGAATTGAGTCAAAAAATCCAGGAAATAAAGTTGGTAAATTTCTTGCAATAATTGGTTTACAACACTCAAACTTTCGGACCCAAATAGCCGTGATCGGTATTGTAGCCGCGATAGTGCTTACGAGTAAAACCTTAGTTTCAGTCATCTACACGCGCAAGACGTTGTCATTTCTATCAATAAAAGGAGCTGACTTATCAGCAGTGCTTCTTGCCAAATACTTATCTGGAACTATTTTAAACACCAGGAAAAAATCTACCCAGGAAATGCTGTACATCACATCACAAGGGTTTCGTAACATAATGGTAGGCACGCTAGCTACTTTCGTAAATATGTCAGCTGATGCAGCCATGCTCATAATTTTATCTATTGGATTATTTTTAATTGATCCAATTATCGCGGTTGTAACCTTAAGTCTTTTTATTCTATTGTCAATCCTACTGTACCGACTTTTGCAAGTTAGGGCTCGACAGATTGGAACGAAAGAATTTAAATATTCCGTCTCAAGCAACGAAGTAGTCCTAGAGATTTTAAATACATTCAGAGAAGCTGTCGTTAAAGATCGGCGCGGTTATTATATTCAGAAAGTGAATAAAATTCGCCATACGCTTGGTGAATTAAACGCCGAAATGAGTTTTCAGCCTTTTATAAGTAAATATATAATTGAAGGGGCGACAGTTATTGGTTCCTTGGCGTTAGCAGGATATGAATTCGGAACAAAAAATGCCGTGCACGCCGTCGCCACGCTAGCAGTCTTCACGACTGCTAGTATGAGAATTGCTCCTGGAGCACTTCGAATACAGCAGGGATTTCTCGTGATCAAAAACGCTTCGGGCTCCGCAGAGGCCACTTTCCAGTTAATTGATGAACTTCAAATGGTTAAACCTATAAACGTAAACTTTAAAAATTTAGACTCTAATTACCATGGTTTTACCCCTGATGTTTTACTTCATTCTATATATTTTAAATACCCCGATAACGACAATTTTGAAATTTCGAATATGAATCTCACCATTCCCGCTGGGTCACGAGTAGCGCTTGTTGGTCCGACTGGTTCAGGCAAAACAACGTTAGTTGATATCTTACTGGGCGTTTTAGAACCGGATTCTGGATCAATTCAGATTTCTGGACTTAAACCTCTTGAAGCCTTTAAAAAATGGCCTGGAGCATGTGCATACGCCCCACAAGAAATCTATATCTCAGCGGGAACCATTCGCGAAAACATTGCTTTGGGATATGAATATAACGAATCATTTGAAAAGTCTATTTGGGAAGCGGCAGAGACAGCACAGCTATCAGACACGCTCAGCAATTTGAAAGATGGGCTAGATTCTGAAACTGGCGAGCTGGGTAGTAACTTAAGCGGAGGCCAGAGACAGCGATTGGGAATAGCGCGAGCACTTTTTACAAAACCGAAACTATTAATTTTAGATGAGGCAACTAGTTCTCTTGATGGCAAGACCGAACATCAGGTGTCGCATGCAATTTCAAACTTAAGCGCTGACATTACTGTTATCATCATTGCGCACCGTCTTTCTACAATAAAGAACGTCGATCAAGTTATCTACATCGACAAGGGTCAAATTATTGCAAAAGGTACCTTCGATGAAGTTCGGGGCAAAGTTCCAAACTTTGATGAACAGGCCGGTTTTATGGGTCTTTAAGCGAAAGTTTTTACAAATAAATGCCGTGCAAATTCCGTTTTGCTTCATGTGAAAAAATAGAAAGATAAGACTCTGCTACTGCCTCTTCACAATATAATTAGTTGTTTGAAAAAATTCTAAACTTTCATTGTAATTCTTGATTCTAACAATACCAGAGGGTTTGATTCGAAATATTTTAAAGCCTAAGTCAGAAAAAAAATAGAAAAAATCTTGAAAGTAAGTACGCGTATCAATATTACAGCCACCGAATTCAAATTGTATGACAGGTGACTCCTTAATCACTTCGGAAGCGCCCCGAAGAACTTTGAGTTCGTTTCCCTCGACGTCAATTTTAATCAAATCTGGTGTCACGTTAAACTTTTTACATACCGAGTCACAGGTACGAGCATCTATTACCTCGGAAACAGCAAAGTCTATTTTATAGTGATCAAGTCGACGCCGGGTCAACGAACCCAATCCACTTCCTGGACTATCAGACCAAAGCGTCACTTTCTGCTCCGTGTCAGAGAGCGCATAATTCTGAGGTATCACTCTCGGATCATTCTTAAACCGGGCAGCGAGTATTTTAAAAGCTGCTGAGGATGGCTCGAAAGCGTAAACCCGAGCATTTGGTATCTGCTTCAGGATTTGTTCAGTGTAATCCCCCACGTTGGCACCAACATCAAATACAACAACTTGGCTCCCCTCCTTAACCTTCTGAGCCAACAACTTGCGTGCTGCACCAACTTCAGACTTCTTGCTGATTGCACCGTATCCCAATCCCAAAGAAAGATTGATGACATGAATAAATACGCGCAATAGACGAGGAAAGACAAAAAACGATAATAAATAAGCAGTGAAATTTGTTACATTATAGATAACTTTTTTCATAAACGAAATTTTACAACTATTTGATTAGTTAAGCAATAACTGTTCAATTTAGAGGCGATACCTCAAAGGTATCCCTGAAGACTAATAGAGTTCCAATTTTTTAACCACTTTTCTGTTCCAAATTTTTCGAGTGTGCTTAAGGTTAATTCTCGCGGTAAGCCCTTGTTGCACCACTTGTATAAAGATATTTTATTGCGGTGAAAATTCCACATATATTGCCCATAAAGTTCATATTCTACACAAACTGGGGAAAGTTTAGTTTTGTGCTTATAGGTTAGAATGGCGCTAGCTAAATCTTCTAAGTTATGCCATCCAGCCTGGTGCATAGCCTTTATCATAAACTCTGGTTGAAAGAGCATATGATGGGTTACAAATGTATATTCTGGTTGGAGGTCTGAAATTCCGAAGAAATTTAAAAATTCATAATACGGGGTATGATATTCATGTGAGGCAAATAGACTCTGTCGACCAGCACTTGTGAACCAGAATCTGGGCCGCAACAATATTGTATCTGAATCTACAACTAACACCCCTTGAGATTTCGATTGTAGTATTCCAGCCACTTTGCATAACTGTTGAACAATCCAACCCACCCCATTTTCAAACTCACAACGAGCAATTGTCGCTCGCAAACTTGCACTAACAATCGATTCCTCTTCAATTATTTTGTAACTAATATCTTTAGGTAAAAAATTTCTTAGTTCAGCAGATTCAAGTCGCGGGACAACAAAGGTAAAAATTTGTTCATGGTGGTGAGTTGTAACTCTTTGTAAGGATTCAATTGAATACTTTAACACATCAAAATCTTTTCTATGAGTGACATAAAGGATCTCGATCGTTGGATAAGACTCAATCCCAGAAATAATATTTAGATGGTCATCATCCTCAGGCAGTCGCAAGCTTTTCAGCACCCTACGAATTTGAACCCGCCGAGAAGTTGAGACAAAAATTAAATTTGATAATCCCGAAATTATACTGAGGAGCAAATTATTTAGAGTCGAGTTTCGATGCGAGAAGTGGGAAATGAACCTGCCCTTGAACTCGTTCATCACACTCCTAAGCCATTTATGCTTCAACTGTGAAATGATATACCTATGACCGCTCTAATTTTTGGTGTTGCTGGACAGACGGGATCTTATTTGTGCGAAATTTTGCTTGCGAGTGGCGAAGTGGTGCACGGGGTTGGAAGAAAGAATATTCCGTACAAATTTGCTAAACATCCCAACTTTCATTTGGTTTCTGGCGATATTCTAAAATTAGACATAGAAGAAATCCTAAGTTACACTAATCCAAAAGTGATTTATAATTTTGCTTCATTAAGTTCTGTTCAAAAGTGTGAAATGTTTCCAGATCTTTCTGAAGAGATTAACTTTAACTTCGTATTCAAGTTACTTGCTGCTGTTAGGAAATCTGGGTTGAACCAGACTAAAGTCATACACGCCTCTAGCAGTGAGATGTATGCGGGTCATAAAAATAGCCCCTTTATCAACGAGTCTTCTAGTTTGATGCCACTCTCAATTTATGGAACCCACAAGGCGAAATCGCATGAACTGATACATAACTTTCGGGAAAAGTTTGGATTGGACCTTTCGAGTCTTATTTATTTCAACCATGAGTCACCAAGACGAAAAAGAGAATTTGTGACCAGAAAAATTACTTCAGGAATGTTTGATATTTTTCATGGAAGAACAAGTTCAATAAAACTTGGGAATCTGGACATAGTACGTGACTGGGGGTATGCCGCTGAATACGCAGCTGCAGCGGCAAAGATTTACACTAGTGGAACTTATCCGGGTGAGGATTATGTTATAGCTTCTGGTGTTGGCTACCCCATTAGCTATTTTCTTCAATGCGCAAGTGACTATTTTGGTTTGGGAGATGCCTCACAATACGTACAAACTGATCCAGATTTATTGCGAAAAAAGGAAAATAATTCTGTTTTAGGAAATTCATCAAAAATTTTTCACCACTATGGTTGGCAAGCCAAGTTTCGATTAATTGAAATCGCCAATGTTATGTGTGCTGCAGAAACTGGTATGAACGACTAATAAAAGTACACAATTAAAATTTGTTTTAATCGTACCAAATTGCAGGCAAGGTTACATCGGGTAAACTCTTATTATTTTTTGCGTTTAATTTTAAGTTTGGCTTAACAGCTCGCGAGATTCCCTTTATTCTATCTTTACGGAGAAACGTGAATTCTATTACGGGCGGAATCTTGATGTTTTTGTACTTAACAATTGGTGCATTATTATTTGCGTGCATATTTACGATGTCATACTGGAGGAGTAATTTATCAAAAATTAAAACTAGTTGCTGATAAAAAACCGCTTGGTAAACTTGGTGTAAGTTATGAAACTCAACAACAACAATTCGAAATTTCGCTAAAATGCGCTCATCTAGGTTCGCAAGTACGTCGTACTCAGCCCCTTCAATATCCATTGACAGGATGTAATCCCCCTGTGCTAAATGAGTCGATTCATATGCTGTAACCCAGTCGCTTAACGAAATAAAGTTGCCATGAGAGTGTGCCCCTAAATATTTTTTTTCAAAGTGAAATTTAGAGTTCGACACTGGTGGTCCTCCGACTGAGGCATCAATCATGTAAGACTCGATTCCCATTTTTGCAAGTTCAACCTCAAAACCGACTACAGGCCCAACGCCCGGTGAAAAATTTGCTACTACTCCCTCAAAATCGTTGGGAACTATATAGCCACCGTCATCAATTGGACCTAGTCGACAAAGCTCATGTTCTGAAGATTTAAGTTTTATGCGTTTAAGAAATCTACGTAATTCGTCGCTCGAAGTGTGTTGTGACGTAAAACTAAAACTGAGTCTCAGTCTCCAGAGAAAAAATCCCATTTTATAGAAGATCAAAAATTTAGTTGCTCTTCCACGACGCGCAATAACCCTTGCAATTTTTCCAAGATGCAATTCGTCTAAGAATTGCGTAATACTTTCAACTATGTATCTCGATTGATTCATTAATGGCATCCTCATTATTCCGGGGTATAAGGAATCATTTTAAGGGTAGATTAGCACCTGCTTAGGTTTTTAAAGCTTGAACTTTAACTAGTGATTTGCCCAGAATTCCTAAGAATTAACTTGGATGTTGCCCATGAAAAATGCTCATTTTTGGCTTTGAAACTCAAGCATTCGTGGGGTGTATGATTTTGGGCAGGGGAAACTCTAATTATCTTGGAAGGCAAATAATGAGAGTCTTGGTTGCGGGCGCAACAGGTCTAGCAGGGAGCGCCATAGTTAGAAACTGCCCGCAGGATATCTCACTTTTTGAACCTACCCGGAGCCAGTTGAACCTACAAAATTTTGAAAAGGTTTCTTCTTATCTGTCAGAAAATCGAATTGAAGCGGTTATTTTTGCTGCTGGCAAGGTAGGTGGAATCCTTGCGAACTCGAAGTACCAGAAGGATTTTTTACTGCAAAATTTGAAAATACAAAATTCAGTCCTTGAAGCTTCACTAAAAAATAAAGTCAAGAAATTTATTTTTTTAGGCTCGTCTTGTATTTATCCAAAATTCGCAAGTCAGCCGATCAAGGAAGATGAGCTCATGAATGGATATTTAGAGGCCACAAATGAGGGCTACGCCTTGGCAAAAATTACTGGCGTCCGATTATGCAAGGCAATTTTTGATGAACTTGGTTATGACTACATATCGTTGATGCCAACCAACTTGTATGGAATTAATGATAATTTTGATGCTGAAAATTCACATGTACCAGCGGCTTTGATGCGAAGAGTTCATGAAGCCAAAGTGCAAGAACTACCTTCTGTAAAAATTTGGGGGAGCGGGAGACCTCAACGTGAGTTTATGAGCTCGGATGATTTAGCGGACGCTTGTTGGTATTTTTTAAACTCAGGCCGTGGTGGAGAATTGATCAATATTGGTACTGGTTTGGATATCTCGATACGAGATTTTGCGAGTATACTAGCTCGCATTGTTGACTATTCTGGGAATTTTGAATTCGATGAGTCTATGCCAGATGGAAGCCCTCGGAAATTGTTAGATATTTCTAAGGCCAGATCTTTTGGATGGCGTTCTAAGATCAGTCTTGAAGACGGATTAGAAAATACCTATAAGTGGTTCAGAAGAGCCTACGACAAGGGGGAGATTCGTGGCTATTAGAAAAAAGGCGTTGATTACTGGCGTAACAGGGCAGGATGGTTCTTATCTGTCCGAGCTACTATTAGAAAAGGGATACATTGTTCATGGGATTAAGCGGCGCTCATCTAGTTTTAATACGGGTCGGATAGACCACATTTATGAAGATCCACAATTGGACTCAAGAAATTTTATTCTTCATTATGGGGACATGACTGACTCCACAAATTTAATAAGAATTATTCAAACGGTTCAGCCAGACGAAATCTATAATCTTGCAGCGCAGTCCCATGTTCAGGTTTCATTTGAAACGCCTGAGTACACGGCTAATGCAGATGGGATCGGCACAACACGCTTACTTGAAGCTATTCGAATCCTGGGTTTTAATGACAAAACTCGCTTCTATCAAGCTTCCACATCCGAGATGTTTGGAATTTCTAATGGCAAAGTCTTGAATGAGGACTCTCGTTTTTATCCTCGAAGCCCGTACGGCGTGGCCAAACTTTATGCGTACTGGATGACAGTAAATTATCGTGAAGCTTACGGCTTGTTTGCGGCGAATGGAATTCTATTTAATCATGAAAGTCCGCGACGAGGCGAAACCTTTGTGACTAAGAAAATTGTCAGAAGTGCTGCTCGGATTTCACAAGGGCTTGATGAGATTCTATTTTTAGGAAATCTCGATGCGATTCGTGATTGGGGACATGCAAAAGATTATGTCGAAGGAATGTGGAGAATTTTGCAGCATGAGGTTGCCGATGATTGGGTTTTAGCGACTGGTAATGCGGTGTCCGTTAGAGAATTCGTAGTAGAAGCTTTCAAAAAAGTGGGATTAAACATAACTTGGGCAGAATCGGGAATTGATGAGGTTGGGATAGACCAACATGGTAAGGTGAGAATCAAAGTGGACTCGCGCTATTTTCGGCCAAGCGAAGTCCCACATTTACTCGGCGACGCAAGTAAAGCCAGAGAAAAATTAGGATGGGAACCAAAATTTAACCTCGATAATCTGATTGAAAACATGATTCAAGAAGAATTAAGACTGCTTTAAAAAAAAATATTATGAACAATTTCGGGAATTTGAGTCAAACCAAGGTTCAACAACTTTACCTTTTCGGACACTAGTTGACAATTTCGAATTCCAAATATAAATCTTCTTTTGAGCAAGTGTCTAGCCGTATTACCCACCGAGGTATTAATTGACGTTGAATGATCACTTATAGCTTTTGCTGCCGTAACAAAATCACTAAAGTCAATTTTATAGTTTGTGATCCAAGGAACTCCAAGTGCACAAAATGATTCATACGAGTAATGATTTAAGCCAATACAATCTAAAAGTTTCAGCCACTCTTGGTAGACCATATCCATGCGTTCATGCGAAACCTTGAAATCAGCAGTTTTTTGTTGGGGATGTTTTCGATAAAAGTATAAATTCTCTGGTATGTATGAAACGGAGGACTTGGGGAAAGTATTCATTGCTATTCGCCAGTCAAGGCATTCTTCGGAATCAAAAAATGAATTTTCCGCCCACCACTCTTTTCTCATGCACCATGAGGCGTTCGCACCATATGCCCCCAACAGTAGTAATACTGGGTCGTACTCTTCGCCCACGATCTCACCCGATAGAGATCTTTTTTGTTGACCATCTACTCCAATTCGTTGAAGCTTAGTAAAATTTATCGAACATTCATCAAGTTGGCGAAGTTGTTTAGTAAACCGTAGTGGGTGAACCAAGTCATCACTATTAAAAAGTGCAGTCGCATCAGCTTCAAGAGCAGCAGACCCAATTTTAAGGGCTTGACCGTACCCAACCCCCCCTGGTGTTTTCACAACCAGGAACTTTGAAAGCGGTTTGAAAAAACGACTTAGATCAGTTGATTTATCAATGCGATCATCAATAAGAATTACATTGTAATTGACTCTTTGGCTTGATGCGATCGACAACACAGCTTGCTCTAAAAAATTATCACTTCTATGAAAGGGAAGTAAAATGTCTAAGTTAGGCTTCACTTAAAGCAGGTTCCAATCTAGACATATCTTTACTTTCACGCTGAAGTAGTGAATAGTTTGCAGAAAGCTTGGAATTTCTTCACCCTCCCTATAACTAAAGAAAATATATATTTTTCAAAACTTAAAATTTGATTAATTTTCCTTAGTTCTCGATTGTGTTCGTTCCACGAGCCATTTATCATTGCAGGATTTATGAATAGATGTGCTCCTTTCAATTTGACTGCATTATGAAATGAAACATGATCTGGAGCTTCATAACCAAATTCATCGGTATTTGAATACCAACAACCCCCGATAGCCGAGGCTTTGTATATTCCCAACCCACCAAATGCTGAATCTACTTCAATCCAGTTCGAGCTTTGATCAATCCGGACCATTTTGGAATAAATAGCCTTCCGTTTTGCCAAGTAAGGCCGCATTCCCTGATTCACTAAACGTGTGTATTCTTCCCAGCAGTTTGTTGGCGCCCATTGAGGGTGTCTCAATGCCCAAATATCGTAATAAGGCGCATCTTGATTTGAGAAGCATGCTTCCCAGTCATCTCTGATCCAACATGAGAGAATGGCCTGTCTTGACAATTTCTCACTCACACCGTCTAAATCAGTTACTAAGATAAAGTCATATGCCTGCTTAGAATCTTTTATATATTTCAAGTACTGATTCCTACAAAAAGCAATTCTTTCGGTTCGGGATGGGATTCGTTGACTCAAGGTTCCAAGCGAAACATAACGAAAATTATCCAACCTCTCGCCGAGAAGAGTCAATTTCTTAACCGTATCATCGCCGCTATCTGATTCCACAATATAGAAAGACACAAAATTAAAATCAATTAAAGCGTCCTTGACTACTAAAATTGATTTCTCAATACTCTTTGCGCAATCTCTAGCGGTTCCTACTACCAAAATATTCTTATATCGAACTTTATCGCTAAGGTTGATGACTGGCACCGCACAATGATACTACGAAATTTCTCTCAGCTAGAGTCAAAGTAATCAATAAAGCTGATCACCAAAGGAAGAGTTCAGATCTATAGAATCCGAGGTTTGAGTATAAAATTCCGATGCAGAATGCAGTTTGACTTACCGTCAACTCGCCAATTATCAGGGGCAATAATTTTTGCCCTATCATTTCTCATAAGTGAAAAAATTCCACCCCAATACGAAAAAGAACTGTTGGCAATAATTAAAATATCAGAATTACACATATAAGCAAAACTGCTAAAAGAATTATTTGCATTGACATATAGACAGGACATTTTTGAGAGTCTTGGAAAGTTTAATTGAAAACTTTTCTCATCATCAGTAATAATTGTCAATCGGTAATTCGTAAACTCAACAAGGCAATCAAGATAGTATTGCTCATCCAAAACTCCAATTTCCGGATGCAGAAAATAGTCAGTCAGCCTGACATGTATAACAACTTCTTTTCTATCTTTAGCAAGGAAGTCAGGTATCAACCTGGAATTTTCAAATCTTAATTTAAGTTCATTCCAAACTTCGTCTACAAGCTCACTGTTTTGGTAGTACCCAAAGAAACTCTCGTTAATCTGATCAAGCCTTCTCCAATTTTCATCTTCAATATACGTAATTCTCTTATTAAATGCCCTCAAAACTGCTGTTGGAAATCCTAAGCGTTCAAGTCGATATCTGATGAGTGATTTGAGCCCAACGTAATTATCCAATATCCATGCGAGTGGGAGCCGTGAGATAAAAAATTTTTGTTTCAAGTCCAAAATAAGTTCATTTTTAGAAACTAATCCACTTTGTAGTAAGAGTGAAATATTTTGTGGCCGGGTTCCTCTTGCATCTAAGCGCATGGGCATATTTCGAGTCCGCGCAAGATATATTGCGGCGCATAGCTGAAATAATTGATTTCCAAAACGGCCGCTGAGCGGTACATAGAAATTCTTGCTTTGCTTCATTTTGTAATCCTACTGTAGAATAGCAAGGGTAAAGATTGTGCCCAAAAACCAAATAGATAGGGTAGGGGTCAGCCTCAATGGACCACCTCGTTGTAATAGGATCAAATTTGATTTCCCAAAAGATCCGAACCGCAAAAACAAATCAGGGAAATTTTTTTATAGGTCGCTTAGGTTCAGTGGAGTCGGAAGTACTTCGGGCATGTGAAGGTGAAAAGATTATGCCCGATGAGAAATCACTCGGTAGATTGAGAAAGGAGGCATGGGTTTCGGCAGGCATTTGGCCACCGTTGAATGCCCAACTCAAGGAATTCTCACGCCATTATTCTGCCGCTATCGACAATGTGACGGTCATGGCCGAGTGGGGAGCCAACCAGTTATCTGGTGAAGATTCAATTATAGAAACTCATTGTCCCAATAGTGAACGAGTTCCCTTAGGCAGTCTCGACCCTGTACTCGTTGCCGCACTCGGTGGAAAGCCATGGACACTTGAACTTGACGGTAAGAAGGTACTCGTGATTAGTTCATTTTCTAATGAAATTAAAATCCAAACTTCTAAGAATCTACCCCTACACAATGTAAATCTATACCCTAACCCTATTTTAGACACTTTAGCGGCACCCCAAACAAATGGTTTACACATTTCCAAAAGATCTTGGTCAACCGAATTGAAAAATTTTAAACTTCAAGTTTCATTAAAACTAGGAACTTTCAATCCCGATGTTGTTATAGTTGCTGCTGGGGCATATGGGATGCCAATTAGTTCTTATATTTTCGAAAAAGGTTTCAACGTAATTTACATTGGTGGAGCGCTTCAACTTATTTTCGGAATTTGGGGGAATCGGTGGCGTACAAATCCAGACGTCCTGAAAATTGCAAACTCAAACTGGATGTGGCCCCATAAGAAATCCCGACCATTCGGATCAATTTTTGTTGAAAGTTCTAGCTATTGGTAAAATATCGTACAAGTTTCCGCCTGAGAGAATATATTTGTTGTTGTGAAGTCTTGTAATTTAGTAGCCTCACCACTACTCGAATGAACCTATTATTGTGTGAGCGTGAAATCAACTCCCAATTAACCCATCTTTTTGCATACCTCACTTCGGTGGCGCCTATTGGCGAGTTTAAGACCGCCTTGGCTATTACCAATTCTTCTCTGAAAAGGCTATCGGTGGAATTTAACGTAAGAGAGCCGTCATGTATTAAGTAATTGTACCCCGTAGTTTTAAAAGAAATTACGGGGACTTTTTTCAATAAGCAACGCCAAAGAAATTCTTGGTCTGCGCACCTGCGAAATTCTTGGCTAAAATATCCGACTGTGTCGAAAACTGTGCGATGAAAAAGATAACCGTTGAAGAAACAAGGTTCTGAAATTAATTCACTAAAACTTAGCTTTGGAAATCTTACCCTGACCTTTTTCTTATTTGCACTCGACATTGTTACACCAAATTTTATTATACCGGTGAAATCATTTGGAATTTTTCTCAATATTAATTCTATGTTCTCGCTTATTATTGAATCGTCACTATTTAGAAAAAGTAACCAATCCCCACTCGTTAATGATAAAGCTTTATTCCATGCCTCATATACTGAGGAATCTTTTTCAGAGACTACAGTTGTTGCGTAGCTCTTCAGAAATTCAATGGAACCATCAGTCGAAAGACCATCAACAACGATTAACTCTTTGTCTAGGATCAAATTCGAATAGCTCTCAAGACACGTTGGAAGAAATTCCACCCTATTAAGATTTGCTAAAATTACTGAAACTTTCATGCCCTTAGTCTAAGCTGTTGCAACTGGAAAATTACGGACCTCTAAGGATAGGATCACCCCGTGGAACTGGCTCCGATCTACATAGCAGCTTGTCGGAGACCCAAACATCTACTTCAACTCGTGGAATCACTTAAGAGAAACTCAATGGCGAAAGACTCAGACCTTCATATTGTCTTGGGTGGACCTAAAAATTCAAATGACTTCCAGTTGGTTAATGAAACTTTAGAAGTGGCATTATCAACTGTTGGCTTTCATTCTCTACAAATCCACGAGCAGTTCGAGTTGAAAACAGGTAGCGGTTTAATTGAATATTGTGTTAGAGATGCGTTTAGAGAATATGAAAGAGTAATAGTTTTAGAAGATGACTTATTAGTTAGAGAGGACTTTTTGTTGTACATGAATAGTGCTCTCGAAAGGTATTCACTCGATCAAAATGTTGGGCAAATATCCGCTTGGAATTTTGGGGTAATCGAAAGAGGTAGCCCTGAGCAAACTTATTTTTTCCCAAATACAACTTCATGGGGGTGGGGGACCTGGAAACGCGCATGGGAGGATCAAGAATCTTTAGAGTCAAATTATAAGTGGGTAGTAGAAAGAAGTAAGAGGTTAAAAGAATTTAACCATGGTGGTACTTACAATGTCATAGGAATGATTGAGGCAATTCGGGCTAATGACTATGATGCTTGGGACGCAGCTTGGTCCTTGGATTGCTATCGAAAAGGACGATTTGTGTTGTATCCAAACTCATCTCTAATTCTTAATAATGGATTCGATGGTTCTGGTCTAAATTTTAAGAGTAGTTTTATTTGGCGTGACGCCTTTGTTGAAAACTCTCAAAAACAATTTAATTTTCCCGAAACTGTGGAATTGAGTAAACATTATAAAAGATTTATAAGAGCACATAAAGAGTGGGTCACAAAATCTTACAATTGGTCTCGATGGACTATTTATGCGGATATGTTTTTAAGGCAGATTAGACTACACAAACTTTATTATCGGTCTGGTTTTTACGCAAAGAATTAGTCTGAGATAATTTTGAATTAAAAATGCGCTGATAAGGAACCGTGTAATTCTTGCTGGGCAAAAGATAAAGATATTTTTTTTAGAGAGTGAAACCAGACCTAATTGCATCTTCATGAAACATTTTTACGGTCTCAAGAGAGTACTCTTCCAAAGGCTTTCCTAATAGCGAAATTTTACTAAGCAGGTCTGAGCCCAGTGTGATGATATGGCAACCTAAAGACGCTGCTTGGACAATATTCAAAAGTTCGCGGGAAGATGCCCATATCAATTCTGTTAGTGGAAGATCAGATAATTGAAGAAGTGAAGGTGCAATGATTTCTTCAGGGATCCGCCCCGTGTCTGCAATTCTTCCTGCGAAGATAGAAATATAAGAGGGCACCAAGGGACTTATCACCGCTGAAACTTCCTTAACTTGTTTGATTGTCATGATTGCGGTTACGTTAACTTTACAACCCTGGATGACTAATCTTTCGATAACAGAATTTGTTGAAGCACCTTTTGTGTTTGTTACCGGAATCTTGACATAAACATTCTCTCCCCAATTTGCCATTTCAAGTCCTTGCCGCTCCATTTCAATAAAGTCATCACTAAACACTTCGAATGAGACTGGCTTATCTGTAATTTCTCTTAGAACATTTTTTGCAAATTTTGTATAATTTGCAACCCCAGCTTTTCTCATTAGGGTTGGGTTGGTAGTAAAACCTTTGATGTACGGGTTCCTGCATAGCTCCAGCATTGAGTCTAAGTCTGCGCCATCAGCAAATACTTTTATATTTAAATTTTCAAGCATCAAGGTAGATGTTTTCTTTCTATAGAGTACGCCACGTCAAGAATATTCGATACTGTTGTGAAAGGTGGGTTTGGACGGCGCTCCAGATATTTATAGTCAATAAAATAGCAGTCACAGCCGGCTCTCTGACCTGCCTCGATATCTTTCCACCTATCCCCCACCATGACACTCTGGTGAGGGTCTATGGACAAGTCACCGATTGCCTTCTTGATCAAACCGTCTTTAGGTTTTCTGCATTCGCAGTTATCAGTGTCAACATGAAAACAAATGTAGAAATGTCTAATTTCTAGCGCATCCATAACAAATTTATTTATCTCCAAACTTACCTCTTGGGAGATTACTGCATTTCCGACATCTGGCTGGTTCGAGATCACCACAGGTAGGAAACCAAGTTCTGCGAAAATTTTAGTTGCCTCGAAGGCACCTGGAAGGATTTCAACTTCTTTTAGGGAGGTGGGAGAAAAGGGTAGACCATTTCTGATAATCGATCTAATGAGTGTTCCATCTCTATCGAGAAATATTGATCGCATATTTTAAGAATTTCTTACCATGTTGTTGAATTCCTTCTTAAATCTGGATGAGAAACCATAAGATGCCAGAGCACCTCTTGAAATGATTCAGTATGGGGAGTGGTAGATTTGCTATTTACGTCTGGAACCATGACAACTGCATCAGCATGAGCCGCTGTATAACCCCCATTGCGCCCTACAATTCCGATTACTTTTGCTCCTACGGAACGCGCGTAATCTATCGCTTGACACAAATTCAGACTGATTTGTCGCTCCAAACTCCCCCCTCCAACGGAAAGTATAAAAACACAGTCATGAGCGCCCAATTTGCTCGTTTTTAACCACGGGCCAAAAGTATTGACCCAGCCATCATCGTTAGTCCTGGCGGTAAGTTCGGCGACATTATCTGTCGGTGCATATGCTTCAATGTCTGCCAATTTTCTAAAATCGTTAACGGCATGAGACGCGTTTGCGGCACTTCCACCTACTCCCAAAATAAAAAGTCTGCCATGATTTTGTCTCATGCAAACTAAAATCGCAATGACATCTTCTATAGCTTCAATGGAAAGGCTCAGAGCAATTTTCGCGGTTTCTTCTAAGTGCCTTTTAGTAAAATTTTCCATCATTCTCCCTTTATGAATTCCTCAAAAGCGGTTATGCCATTTAGTGATCCCACTTCGTAATAGCTGCTTTTGACTTCATACCCAGATAAGTTATTTTCTATGGCTAGATTATACTGGATTTCAGATAAATCAATGTGCTTTCTTTGCATATAGTGAGAAAAAGCCATTACGTTAAAAAAATTTAGGCCAAAATCGATATATTCCATATCATTTGTATATCTTGACTTATCGTACTTCTCTATTTTTCCATTTTGAAAATTAACATTGCTAACTTCATTTTTCAAAGCATTCTTTACGACCGTCATTAAAGCTGGCCTATCGTCTGAAATGAAGTAATCTTCAATTGCTTGAAAATTCACTGGAAGGTATGAGTCGCCATAAAGGACTGCAAATTGCTCTCCAACAAAGGGAAGCGCTTTTATGATTGCCCCCCCAGTTCCAGCCTGCTCCTTTCCATCATATGAAAATGTAATTCTTAAATCCTTTAAAGTAATTGACTTTATGAAATCTTCTATTAAATTTGATTTGTGTGAAACGCAAAGGACAACTTCCTTTGCATTATTTTTCGACAATAATTCTAGTTGCCACTGGAGAAATGGTTTTCCACCGAATTTCAATAGCGACTTAGGCACTTCCTGTGTCAAATTGCTTATTCGAGTAGATAAGCCACCGGCGAGTATCAAAACTGGCAATCTCAAGATAAAATAACCTTTGTTCCATCAAAATCGAATCCAAATCGAAGTTCGGCTAACCCCTCCTGTCGCATTGCACTTCGCAACTTGGATTTGTCGGAGGCGTAAAACATTAGAAACCCTCCACCGCCCGCGCCGACTACTTTTCCGCCAAGGGCACCATTGTCGATTCCTAATTGATACCAGCGATCAATTGATGAATTAGACATTCCACCGGGCCTCTTTTTTTTATTTGTCCAGTGTTGGTGCATTAGGTGTCCAAATTTTTCCGTATTACCCGACTCCAGTGCATCTTTGCTTTCAAGGCCTAAGTCTTTTATCATATGTAGATTGTTGACCATTTCTAAATCATGGCTTAATGAAAGTCTTTTTTGTGTCTCTAGTATTTTACTGGCACTTCTCGATTGTCCTGTAAAAAAAAGCAAAAGATTATCTTCTAGATCAAAAATAGTTTCGGAACTAAGCGATAGAGGCTGTGCGAGCACCGAGCCATCCTGTTTGAAAGTGAAACTCGTGAGGCCCCCAAATGAAGCAATATATTGATCTTGTTTCCCGATTGGTTCTCTTAACTTATTGATTTCAATGTCACACGCAAGTTCTGCTAACTCATCTGCGTGCAATGACATCTTTTTGTGAGAGTAAAGCGCACGAATCAATGCTGTTGTAAAACTTCCACTTGATCCAAGTCCGGTTCCCGATGGAATGTCAGCAATAGTTGATATTTCAATTTGTGGGTTTTTTGATTCATGCAACTTGAGTGACTCTCGAATTATGGGATGTTCAACCTCATCAACACTTTTTACAATTTCAATCTTTTTGTATTTAAGAAAAATTCCTTGATCAAAAGGTTTGTTAACTGTCACGTACACATATTTATTAATCGCACCTGCAAGAACAAAACCTTCGAATTTTTCATAATAAGAGGCTAAATCTGTTCCGCCACCCCCTAGGGAAATTCGAAGTGGGCTTCTAGTAAGAATCACGGCCCGATTGTATCCATGAAGAGCCCTTGTCCCGATGCGCTCTCATCGAAAGCTCTTCTATTTCACCAGAGAAAGGCTATCTGAGCAAGTTTCCATACGCCTTTGTATGCGCATCAAGCATTTTTACCAACCCATATTCCTCGGTAGCCCATACTTTGGATGCCCGTCCCATTGATTGCAAAAGTGAGGAATTAGTAACTAATTTTTCAATTAATTCCACTAATTCGTTTACACCGCCCGAACTAACCATTCCAGTAAGTCCATCGTTAACTACTTCAGAATTAGATCCCACATTTGTTGCGATTACAGGAATACCAGCTAGTTGTGCTTCAATTAACGCGATCGGCATGCCCTCATTATTTGAGGTTGAAACTGCACAATCCACCGCCGACCAAAATGTTGCTGCGTCGGCCCATCCAATCACGATCACATTCTTAGGTGCTTTTCTTCGAATGTCTTCCAATAAATTTCCGCCACCCGCCATGACAAAATTAAGCTGGTGTAGTCTGTTTGCTATCTCCAAAAATAAAAATGGGTTTTTTACTTCTGTCATTCTTGCCATCCATCCAATCAGGATTCCTTCAGTGCTAAGTCCCAAAGCCTTTCTAGCGTGATCACGTGTGACAAGGGGAAGTGATTCAACTCCAGGGGGTATAGATAACCATTGCCGACCGATCCCAATTCCTTGAGCACGCAGTTCAATTCCAACCTTTTTACCAACAGAGATTAAGAGATTCGAACGCCTAGCTAAGAATTTTTCTACTAGAGTAATGATCTTCTTTTCAAGCCATGTAAAAGACTGATCATCAAACAGATGTCCATGAAAAGTGTGGACTCGCTTGTGGGTGCCACCGACAAGTCGAGCAATGAGCCCCGCCTTAAAGGTATGGGTGTGAACTATGAGAGGTTTAACTTCCTTAATCACTTTTCTGAGTTCTACCCATGCACGGAAGTCATTCGAGGGAGAGATTCTTCTTCCCATATGTTGAATACGTAGGACTTCCAATTTTTGCACACAAGGATCTTCGATTTCCGATCCTTGTACGTACCCAGTCGCAAGCTTGCTATTTGGAATCTTTTCAACGAGTTTTCCCACATAGCGCGCGGTTCCACCGACATTCATTCTCGCAATGACATGCAGCACTTGTGTAGACAATTTATGCCTTTAGGTGGGCAGCGATATCAGTAATGATTGATTCCAGTGAAAGTTTTGGTGACCACCCGACCGTTCGCTTAATTTTGCTGATATCTGGTACTCGGCGTTGCATATCTTCGAAACCCGGGGCGTAAGCCTTCTCATATAAAACTTTTTCAATCGTGCTTTTTGAGTTTGTTAATTCGATGACCTCGGTGGCCAGATCTTGGATTGTAATTTCTTCATCGTTGCCAATATTAAAGACTTCACCCAATGTTGCATTTGAATCAATGACCGCTAGGAGTCCAGCAACAGCATCATAAACGTGGCAAAAGCATCGAGATTGGGAACCAGTTCCATAGACGGTAAGAGGGACATTATTGAGCGCTGCTGCGACAAAGCGCGGAACAACCATCCCGTAGTGCCCTACTTGCCGAGGACCTACTGTGTTGAAGAAGCGCACTATTCTTACACTAAGTTTTTTTTCTAGGTAATAAAAAAATGCCATCGACTCATCAATGGCCTTTGCTTCCGAGTAGGACCAACGACTCTTGAGTGGTGATCCAACAATTCGATCTGATTCCTCATTTAGTGGTCCAGCACCATTCTTGCCATAAATCTCTGACGAAGAGGCGATCAAAACTTCCCTTTGGTGCTTGCTGGCAGCTTCTAAAATATTCTCAGTACCCCGCAAATTTGTCGTCAGTGACTCTAAAGGTTTATCAACAATCGTGAATACTCCAACCGCCGCCGCAAGATGAAGTACATGATCAACTGATGCTACAAGATCTTCTAAAATTTCGACGTTGAGAATTGATCCTTGAATAAATTCAAAAGAAGGATTTCCAAGAAGATGCTCGATGTTTCCTTTTATCCCGGTAGACATGTCATCAAGAACTAAAACTGAGTCGCCTCGATTAATTAGTGCGTCGCACAAATGCGATCCAATGAAGCCGGCACCTCCCGTAACCAAGTACCGCATTATGTGTTCCCACGAGTGTCTAGGACTTTAACTTGATTGAGAGAAGAGAGGTTGGTGTTTGAGTGAGGGTTAACAAGAATTGCCAAGTCAAACTTGTCAGATATCGAGGACGAACTCTCTCCTTCCCAAGTTTTGACCAAATCATCGTGCCACTCCACCCTTGCGCCCGCTTCTCGGAGAAGATGAATCAAATTAAAAGCGGGGGTCTCACGAGTATCCGAAACATTAGGCTTGTAGGCAACTCCGATTACCAAAATTCTCTTGTCGTGAAGAGATCCAACCATATTGTTGGCTCTCTGAAGAAAATATTTAGCCCGAGACTTATTTATCTCGTTTGCTAAATCAATCAATTTGGTCTCCACGCCCACGCCTTTAGCCGCTGATGCTAAATATATTGGATCAACAGGGATGCAGTGTCCTCCGATACCGGCACCAGGATAAAAGGGCATAAACCCATAAGGCTTTGTAGATGCTGCTTTGACAACCTCTTTCACGTCGATTCCGATTTTGTCGCAATATTCGGCCACCTCGTTAATAAATGAAATATTAACTAGTCGGAAGCTGTTTTCGAGCAATTTCGCAGTTTCAACAACTTCAACATTAGAACATGAAATTACGTTGTCTATAAAACTTGAATAGAAATCAACAGCACGGAGCATGGCAGGCTCAGTCAAACCAGCAACTAATTTAGGAGTATTTGAAATTTTCCAATTCTCGTTTGATGGATCTATTCTCTCTGGAGAGTATGCAAGGTCAAATAGTTTTCCTGACTTGCCAAGTAGTCCTGAAACAAAACTTCTTGTAGTGCCAGGAGCGACTGTGGATTCTAGAATTATTAAATTTTTGTCTATCATTACACGTTCGATCGATTCGGTCGCCGCTTTGATAAAGGAAAGATCTGGTTGGTTGTCATAAGTCAAGGGAGTCGGAACGCAAATCACAAAAACATCAAAGGACCCCCCAGCTTCGATATGGGTAACTGATTTATAATGATGAGATTCCAAAACTTGCTTCAGCTCTTGATTGGTGACATCGCCAATCGGCGATATCCCCGAATTAAGCTTTGTTACAAGAGTGGGATTGAGATCGACTCCAGTCACATAATGTCCGGCACTTGCAGCGGAGATGGCTAGGGGTAAACCTACGTAGCCTTGCCCAATTACGGCAACATTCATGATCAGCTATCCGAGGTCTTTCAAGGCCTGCTTTGCTTCATTGCTGCTGGGATCTATTGCGTTGATCGCAGGAATTATGCCGTTGACACCATTCTGGTTTCCAACTTTTTTATAGTCCACACCTAGTTGGAGTAAATTTCCGGCGTTATAAGGATCCAGTGACCTTATTTTTTCACGGGCTGAAATCGCTGGTTGCCAATCTTTTTGGAATTCTGATATCTCCGACAGTAGCTTTAGTGCATCATAGTTGCGTGGATCATTTGAAATCACGGACTTAAGTTCTTCGATGGCAAGGGGTATATCCCCGCTTTGTGCCAATCTGAGAGCAATAAGAACAGCGAAAGCTGGCTCCTTAAATCCCATACTAATAGGCTGAGTTATACTCTTTACAAATTGAGCATTCTCTTGCTGATTTGCAGGTGGACGTAAGTCTCTTTGGTTGTACAGACCATGTTCAGATTTGAAAAACATCACTGAGACTATCAACATTGATAGAGTCAAGATTGCAGAAACAACTGGAGCAAATGTTTTCTGGGCTCGAGGGCCCTGTGAATTGAGAGGCTCGGATTCAAATATGGATAATCCAATAACCACACCCCCTAGTACATACCCCCAAATTGCGATACCCAAATTATCAATCGAGATAAGCGACTGTGCTTCATAGCCGAGCCATGCAGCGAAGAAAGTTGCCACGAGCATTTGCTCCATACCAGTTGAATGCTTGAGAGCATATAGCCCTCTCCAAAAAATAAAAATCGTGAGGACGAGATAAGCGACTAATACAAATATTCCACCCGTGGCAGCCAGTTGAATTGGAACATTATGAGCTGCATTAGATACTAAATCAGGTCCTCTACGTAAAACCTGACGCAGATCTCTGTACTGCCGAAAATAGGAGCCATAACGGTCCAACCCGACACCGAATAAAATATGGTGCCTAAACATGTTGATACCAGCTCGCCAGTAGTCACCACGAAAAGTCACTGAGATTTTGTAAAAGTAATGTACGAGTGGGCCTATTCCAAGCATTCCTAGAATACTTGCCACGCCAGTAGCAAAGCTGGCAACAAGTGCGCCAATTCCTACAGATTTGTTTCTCTGGTAGAGAAATACGATGAGAATTGTCGAAATACCGAGAATTGAAACCAGTAAACCTTGACGTACTTTCGAAAAATAAATAACCAGAAAAAGAAGCAGAACATTGAAGGCACTCAAGATTCTTAGCCACAATGCTTTTTGCGCTTGAAAAATAATACCGAAGCAAATAATCAAAAAAATTGCCATACATGCTGCTGCAAAATCTGGGTTTCCCAATGTGCCCATAACTGAATTGAAAGGGTTATTCCACTTCGTAATATCAAGATTGAAATGTTGAAATAATCCGTAAATGCCAAGAAATGAACCCGAAAAGATTGATATCTTCTCCAGAAATTCAGTTCGATTGATTCGAATGATGTAGGCCGCCGAAAGGAGGAATACAGTCAGACAAAAGTAAGAGAGGAAGCCGGTGCGGCGCTGATAGGCGCCGAAAAATCCCGTCATCTTGTTGTCAGTGGCGATATAGGCTATAAAAAGTGTGAAAAGAAATGCAAAGGAAAATAAGGTAGTCCGGCGCAGTGCCGAAATGGCAATTTGAAAACGAACCTGGAAAACAATCCAACCAAGCAGCCAAAATGCCGCAATTGAAAGGACCCAACTTTTTGGTGCATTGAACGGATCATTCAAAGTCGTCCACAAGACTGCTGTGACACCGAAAGCTCCCCAGAGCAACCAGTAAATTGGTGCCTTGCTTGGAGTGACTAGTCGCTTCGCCATGGCCCTAGGATATATATAAAAACCAGCTATTTGAAATGACCCCTCATTCACTTGGCCATGGAGTTGGTGGGCGTAACTGGTATGTTTGGAAAATAGGGCAATTCTGAGGGGATAGAAGAATGGGCAAAAAGCTGAAAAGTCTACGAAGTTTGCGGATGATTTGCTCCACACTTGCAATCGCGAGCCTCAGCCTTCTGGGTACTCAGGCCGCACACTCTGAAGTCCCTGTGCAACCAACCGTTATCTCATTTGCAATGTCTCCCAACAGCGTTGACATTGCTACGGTGAATAACATTGTCTCTTTTGACTTGGTTGTTACGAGCCCTAATGGAATTGCATCAACTCAGACAGTGGCCACTTTGACAAATGGGAACAATTCTTCAGTCGCAGTGCCATTGATCAGAACTGATAGTCCAGTAAATGCGGCTCTTGCAACCGTAGAATTCAAAGGCTCGATAGCTCTTCCTTCAAATTTGTTAACTGGTGTCTACTCGGCAACCGCATCACCTGTTTTTTCATTGACGTCAACGGGCTCAACGGGATACCCGACGCCTACGCTGACAGCTTCTAATTCCTCAACGCTTATTGGCGCACCTAACTTGCTTCAAGTGCGGTCGGGTGGAAATTTGAATTTCAACTACGCAACTTTTTCAGGGCCAACTTTCAATCCACTCAGTGGATCAAGCGTCACTGATCCGAAGTTCAACAACATAGCCGCACCAATATGGAAAGTAGGAGAGAAGTTTAATCCTGCCGATTACTACCAACTCAACGTTCCTTCTTTATCTCTTAAGGTGAAAAGTTCGACACCTGGAACATGTGCCTCAGACGGAGTTGGCCTCACTTTCATAGCCTTGGGACCTTGCAACTTCACCGTCTATACCGACCAAAGTGCTGATTACAGTTATCGCCACGATGACGAAAATGTTCTGATTACCTCAGCGAGGGTTAAGCCCTCTTTCGTCGTCGGAAGTATTCCTACACAGAGTTCGAGTAATTTGCCCTTGGTAATCGCCGGGCCACTCATTAATGGACCTTTTGGAATGGTTTTCCCAGTTTCCACAACGCCGCTTGTTTGCTTTGGAAGTGGCACTTACGTGACTGTCATAAGTGGAGGAACCTGTACGCTCAAATACTCGACCCCAGCCTCCACAAATTTCTTAGCCTCTGATATTTTTCCACTAACTTTTGAAATATCTCGAAATCCGCAATCCCTGAGCTTCCAACCTCCGGCAACTGCGGACCTCTCGTCGAGAGCGATAAATTTAAATGGAACTGCAAGCGGCGGTGGCGCTATTGAATTCCGATCCGAGACCCCCAATAATTGTTCTGTAACCGGAAATTCACTTTCGCTTCTTAGAGTTGGGCAGTGCCAAGTTAAAGCTTCTCAGGCAGGAAGCTCTACAATTTCTCCCGTTGAAGTTCTTCGTGAAGTCACGATTACCGATTCAAAGAAGTCGACAGGCAAGTTGAGATGTACGAAGGGTAAAGTATTTAAATTGGTCAATGCATCAATCTGCCCAAAGGGTTTTAAAAAGAATTAATGGTTTACCACAGCGCGTGGTCTACCCGCTCTAGAGAAGGTTGGAAAAATGAGTACTAGGACTAAATCGTTAGTTTTCGTAGCAAGTATCTTTATACCGATTGCTCTGACTCCGGCAGCCCATTCTGAGGCGACCGTCAATGGGGTTCCGGTCTCCCAAATTCATAACGGCGTACCTTGTGGAAGTTCAAAGGCATCTGTGACTGTTAAAGTTAAAGGTGTCAACAAAATCTATAGTTGCGCTCTAAATCCTGGAGTAGATTTGAAAGTTCCAACTTGGACTCTTAAGACTTGTTTAAGTTATTGGTCAGCTGCAAAGACCAGCCAAGACTCAATTTCTCAACAG
>Ga0209188_1000847_pt1 | contig 27193 bp, 27 predicted proteins | sample C_130625_EF_Meta_FD_187307 | JGI IMG/M metagenome (GOLD analysis project Ga0209188, IMG submission 187307) | Freshwater microbial communities from Lake Croche, Canada to study carbon cycling - C_130625_EF_MetaG (SPAdes) (version 2) | ecosystem: Environmental > Aquatic > Freshwater > Lake... | reverse complement strand
CAGATCGACCGATGCCAGCGGTTCTGGCAATGATGGACATACCGTTGGGGTATTCCAGTTGGTCCATGGCCTCTTTGAGTTCCGCACGGTCATCGCCCTCAATGCGCCGACTCACGCCGCCACCTCTGGGGTTGTTAGGCATCAAAACAACATAACGGCCCGCCAAGGAGATGAAGGTGGTGAGCGCGGCACCTTTGTTGCCTCGTTCCTCTTTCTCCACTTGGATCAAAAGTTCTTGTCCTTCGCGAATCACATCTTGTATGCGAGCTTGGCTAGGAGAGATGTTGGAGCTGAAAAATTGTTTGGATATTTCCTTGAAGGGCAAGAAGCCATGGCGCTCTTCTCCATAGTCAACAAAGCAAGCCTCTAGGGAAGGCTCCACTCGGGTCACAACAGCTTTGTAGATGTTGCCCTTTCGCTGTTCTCTTCCTTCGATTTCAATTTCATAGTCAAGTAATTTTTGACCGTCTACGATCGCTAAGCGTCTTTCTTCAGCTTGCGTGGCATTGATAAGCATCCGTTTCATTGATGCGTTCCTTTACATATATATAACTAAACATCACAGGCCCATGACGGACCAACGATGCCTGAAACGACGCCAAGAACGAAAGGAATTGCCGCTAAGATTCGCCTGTGAGGGCGACCGTTTTAAGGTCGCTGGCGAAGACTGGGCACGTGGACAGGAGCGAGTTGCAAAGGAGTGGGTGACGCTTTTGTAAAGCGGGCCATCCGAGTGTGCAAAGACAATGGGGTGTTGCGTGCGAACCCAAGCGCTGTCATGGGGAAAATCCCATACAGAAAGAGGGGCAACATGAAAAACACCATCAACATCTTAAATTTCTTTTCTCGCTGTGATCCGTTTGACTTGTCTTGGACCATAGGTTCATTGAGGCAAGTCAAACTCTGTATATTCCGTATCAAAGTTCAATGGATGTCGGCTCAACCGATGGGGGGCGCACCCCTCACACTTCATAGGAGGTGAGTCTGTGTCGCGGGGCCTGTCGGGGCATCGACCGCCAGCTTGGGGTGTTTACGTGATCTAATTGACCAAATGACAAAACAAATCAAGTACTTGGAATCCAACGCTGGTGAATAACATTATACGACCCTTAGGGCCTGAGAAGCCATTTCAGGCAAAACTAATCGAAGTGGATGAGGAGTCTGCTGGCCAAAGGTTGGATAATTTTTTGATGCGCCACCTCAAAGGGGTGCCCAAAACCCACATTTACCGCATCATTCGCTCTGGCGAGGTGCGGGTGAACAAGGGGCGAGCATCGGCAGACAGCCGAATTCAAAGCGGGGATGTCGTGCGCCTGCCGCCTTTGCGGACCTCAGAGCAAGCGCAAATGAAGGAAGAATTGGCCCTCTCTGGCGGTATTCCTGCCCGGGAATTTCCAGTGTTGATGGAGGATGAGCACTTGATGGCCATCGATAAGCCTGCCGGCATCGCGGTTCATGGGGGCAGTGGTGTGAGTTTTGGGGTGATTGAGCAACTCAGGCAGGCCCGCCCGTTGCTCAAATCATTGGAGTTGGTCCATCGAATTGACCGTGAAACGTCGGGCATCTTGCTTGTGGCCAAGAAAAGGAGCGCACTCAAGCACCTACAAGACCAATTCAGAGAGCGTGAGACGGGCAAAACCTACCTGACCATGGTACACGGCCAATGGCCCTCCAACAGAAAGGTCATTGATTTACCGCTCAAGCGGTTTTTGCTCAGCAATGGAACCCAAGAAGGCGAAAGGCGGGTGAAGGTGGCGCCCAAGGATGACCCCTCGGGTTTGAGGGCCATTACCTTGGTGAAAGTAGCGCGCCTTGTGGGCGCTTATTCCTTGCTGGAGGTGACCATCAAAACGGGTCGTACGCATCAAATAAGGGTTCATTTGGCCAGTCTGGGATATCCCATTTTGGGCGATGAAAAGTATGGAGACTACGATCAAAACAAAGCCCTCCAAAAGGTCGGTCTCAAGCGCATGTTTCTGCATGCATGGCAATTGAAATTTTTTCACCCCAACATCGCCAAACCCGTGACCCTAGAATGTGCTCTCCCCCAAGAATTGCAAGAATTCATTGACAAGCAGCAAGGCTTGGAGAGCCAGGCTGTGAGGCCAGGAGCTTGAGGAGCTTTAGAGACGGACCATGATTTCAAACCCCCAACGACCCTTTGATTTGATCGCATTTGACTGGGATGGGACTCTTTTTGATTCCACTCAGTTGATCACGCGCTGCATACAAGCTGCGGTGGAAGATGTGGGGGGTCAAAGGCCCCACGCAATACAAGCTTCTTATGTGATTGGTATGCCATTGATGGCTGCTTTGGCGCATGCCGCACCTGATGTGCCCGTGCACTTGTATCCGCAGCTCGGTGAGCGATATCGCTTTCATTACCAAAAAAAAGAACACGAATTGGCCCTTTTTGATGGGGTGATTGACCTCTTGGAGTGGCTCAAGTCAGAGCATTACGTGATCACCATTGCCACTGGAAAGAGCCGCGCAGGTTTGAATGCTGCGCTTCACTTTAAAACCCTCAAGGGCTTGATCGATGACTCAAGGACAGCCGATGAGACCGCTGGCAAGCCCGATCCGCTCATGCTCCATGAATTGATGTCCCTGTATGGGGCCTTGCCCGCTAGAACCTTGATGGTTGGAGACACCTCCCATGATTTGGAGATGGCCAAGAGAGCGGGTTGTCCAAGTGCCGCGGTCACCTACGGTGCCCATGAGGACCGGGAGCTTAAAAAGTACACCCCTTTGATCTTTGCCAACAGCGTGCAAGATTTATGGGATTGGTTCAAGTCGTTTGACAAGTAGGCGAGGATCAGGGGTGGAGAAGTTTTTTGCAATCAACCCGGCAAGGGCAAAGAGGTGAGCTTGTGACCCATCAGATTCAATACCATTTGTGTCGGTCTGAAGCGCTTGAAAATGGCGGCAAGGCGGTGGTCTTTGATGTGATTTATGGCGGACAAACTTGCCGAGCATTTGCCATTCGATTTGAGAACCAGGTGCATGCCTACTTGAACCGTTGCACTCACGTGGCCATGGAAATGGATTACCAAGAGGGCCACTTCTTTGATCGGTCCAAAACATGGTTGATCTGCGCAACCCATGGCGCGGTTTACGCGCCACAGACGGGGCTTTGCACGGGGGGGCCTTGCAAAGCGGGCTTGATCAAAATAGAAGTTTTGGAGAATGAAGGCAACGTTTTTTGGCGAAGTGCGTACAATCTGATCCGTAAAGACCCTATATGTGAATGAAAGGGCCCTTTGATTTAGGGCCTTTCAATTGGATTTTGAAATAATTTTGTATTGCAGCCGTTTATGAACTCCTCACCCCAGCCCCCATCATCAAAATCCGAATCGACGCCAGACAGCGCTCAGGCACCGGTGGTTGAAGATGATCTTCCAAGCTCTGGTGCTTTTGAGTCCCAGAAACCCCAGCCTGCCAGTCCAAGCCCTGATGCGCTTCCCACCAGCACGGGGACTGCGCAAGACATCCCTTGGGAGCGAAAAACTTTGGAGCAACTGGCCTTTGCCAGCTTAGAAGAGCAAAAAAAGCAAAGATGGTGGCGCAACTTCTTTCGCTTTGTTTGGTTGGGCCTGTTTTTAATGTTCATTGTGATGAGCATGCACAAAGGTGGCGTGTCTTCTAGCAACAGTCAAGCCCACACGGCGGTGGTTGAAATCAAGGGAGAGATTGCTGCCGATGGCGATGCAAGCGCAGACACCGTGATCAGTGCTTTAAAAGATGCCTTTGAAGAGGACAGTGCAATTGCGGTTGTGCTGTTGATCAATTCACCGGGTGGCAGTCCTGTGCAAGCGGGCATGATCAACGATGAAATTCGGCGTTTAAAAGACATCCACAAAAAACCCGTGTATGCGGTTGTTGAGGAAATGAGCGCATCTGCGGCCTATTACATCGCCGTGTCGGCCGATGAAATTTATGTTGACAAAGCCAGCATTGTCGGCAGCATTGGTGTCTTGATGGATGGTTTTGGTTTTACTGGGCTGATGGACAAACTAGGCGTTGAGAGACGACTGCTCACCGCAGGTGAGAACAAAGGGTTCATGGACCCCTTCAGTGCCCAATCCAAATCTCAAAAGGCCTATGCATTGAGCATGCTTGACCGCATTCACCAGCAATTCATCAAGGTCGTGAGAGACGGCCGAGGAGACCGTCTCAAAGAGACGCCTGAGATGTTCTCCGGGCTCTTTTGGACTGGAGAGGAGGCGGTTGAAATGGGCTTGGCCGATCATTTGGGCAACCTAGACTTCGTGGCCAGAGAGGTGGTCAAAGCCGAGGTCATCATCGATTACACGAAAAAAGACAGTGTGGCCGAGCGCTTGGCCAAGCGTTTTGGTGCGGCCTTGGGAGAAGGCGCGTTCAAGTCTTTGTCTCGGCCTGCGGTTCTTCGTTAAGTATGCTCCTCAAGCTCCCAGCAAGAACACGCAGGGTTCTTGCAGAGGTGGGAGTGTTTTGAAGGTCTTCCATTTTTCTATTTGGTGAGATTGAATCCATTGTTTGGGGCCAGACAAGCCACAAGCCAAGGCCAGTCGCGTTTGGGGGTGAAGAGTCTCTAGCATGCTTCGTACGAGGCTTTCATTGCGGTAGGGTGTTTCTATGAAAATTTGTGTCTGCCCAGATTTTTTGATCCACTGATCCAAGTATTTGAGGCGTTCAATTTTGCTTTCCTGAGCCTGAGGCAGGTAGCCAATAAAGCTGAAATTTTGTCCATTCATGCCGCTGCTGGCAAGGGCCAGCATCAGTGAGATGGGCCCGACCAAGGGCGCCACCGTCAGGCCCATCAAGTGGGCCGCTCGGACAACCGATGAGCCGGGGTCGGCAATGGCTGGCATACCGGCCTCGCTGACCAGACCCATGTCTCGTCCCTCTAAAAGTGGTTGAAGAAGGTCCTTGGCATTGAATTCACCTTTGTGGTCACCTTTTTTGTGAACTTGGTGAGGCAACTCTATCATCACATGTTCTTGTATGGGTTGTTTTAAAGGTGTGACTTCGTTCACACGTTTTAAAAAAGCCCGTGTTGACTTTGCGTTTTCACAAATCCAATGCGTGAGGTGAGCCGCTGTGTCAATGCTTGACTGGGGAAGGCTTAGTGCAAGTGAGCTTGTGTGCGCCGAACCAAAGTCCAATGGCGTTGGGACCAAATAAAGTGTGCCGTTGGCCATGGGTGGTCCTTGAGATGAATTTAAAGTTGGTGGTGATGTTTGGCAGGACTTGATGTCAGCACATCAAGTCCTGCAAGAGCCAACAAAGCGGTGGTTTTGATGAGGGGCAATCCAATCAAGGAGGTGGGGTCGTCGCTTTCGATTCTCTCCAAGAGGGCCACACCCAGGGACTCGCTTTTTGCCGAGCCAGCGCAATCGTAGGGCTTGTCCTTGAGCAAATAAGATTCAATCGTCTGGCGTGAAAGTGTTTTGAAGACCACTTTCACGGTGGAGACAAAGACATTTGAAAACTCAGTTTCTTTGCAACACACGCAAACGCTGGTGTGAAAAAGAACCGTTTGTCCACTCATCCTCTCCAATTGCGAGACTGCTATGTCGTGGGTCAAGGGTTTGCCAATCGATTGGCCATGAAGGTCTGCGACCTGATCTGAACCTATCACGATGGCCGAGGGGTGGTGCTCAGCCACGGCATGGGCCTTTTGCAAAGCGAGTCGCAGGGACAGTTCGATGGGTTGTTCGCCCTCCAAGGGCGTTTCATCAATGTCGGGGCTCACAGTTTCAAAGGGCCACTGCAAGCGAGACAAAAGTTCATGGCGGTACTTGGAGCTGGACCCTAGGATGAGTGTTCGAGCCTCAAGCGAGTGGTTGGGGTTGATGGGCTTGGGGGACATGTGCTAGAGCAATTTTGAAATCAATTTCATTGGTCTATGATAGAGGCAGTTGAGCGGTTTTGCGAAAGCACCAAAAAAAACAGTTCTGCGTTCATCCTCGGTACATCCCGGTCCCTTTCTCCATTGTTTTAAATGACCAAAGACTTCGATCTCACCAAACTGCAAGTGCTCAAATTTGCTCAATCCGCTGGCCACGAGCAGGGACGTGAACGCATGGAGCGATTGCATCGATTGATGGCTGAGCAGAAAAACTCACTGAATGGACAAGACGCTTTGATGGACAACCCAGCTAGCCAAGTTTTACAAGCAGAGTTGGGCAAGTGGGTGGATTGGAGCTTGGCGGGTTTTTGTGATCCTCAGGGTCCACACGCTGCCTCTTCCTTGGACGCGAAAGCGGGTTTCATTTTGCAAGCTCACGCGCTCATTCAGTTGACTTGTCAGCGCTGTCTGGGGTTGAGCATACAAAAGCTGGATGTGCACAGGACGTTTCGTTTTGTGCGTGATGAACAAACCGCCATGGCTATGGACGACGAGTCAGACGATGAGTTTTTGGTTCTCTCCAATGCATTTGATGTGCTGGAGTTGATTGAAGATGAGCTCATCATGGCGCTGCCTTTGGTGCCCTTGCATGAGCTTTGCCCTGTGCCATTGACGCAACAACTAGGTCAAATAGCTACCACCGAGGCTCAAAATGAGGAGGAAAGGCCGCATCCTTTCGCTGCCTTGTCGGTATTGAAGTCCAAAAAGCAGTAAAAACTGGACTTTAGGCTATAATTCTCGGTTCTGCGAGAGACGGGGCTCAGTCAGTCAGCCTTTCGCACACAATTCATTTTTTACCTTTAACGTCTAGGAGCCGACCATGGCCGTCCAGCAAAACAAAAAATCACCGTCCAAGCGCGGTATGCACCGTTCACACAATGCATTGAATGTTCCAGGAATCGCTGTCGAGCCAACCACTGGCGAGACACACTTGAGACATCACATCAGTCCCACTGGTTTTTACCGTGGACGCAAGGTGTTGAAGACCAAATCTGAAGCTTGATTTTTGCTTAGACGCATTGGCCCGTTGCTGATCCAATTAGCGCGGGCCTTTATTTTGATGCTTCGCAGATTCAGCATGCCTCTTCTTTCATCAGAAGCCTCAGGCCCATGATTACGTTGTCTGTTGATTTAATGGGCGGAGACTTGTCTCCTCAAGTCAGGCTTGAGGCATGTGGTAAATTCTTAAGCCGTCACCCCCAAGCTCATCTCCTGTTGGTTGGACTCAAAGACTCCTGTGGTTCTTGGTCGCACGCCCGTGCTTCTTTTTTAGAGTGTTCGGAGGTCGTGCACATGGATGATGCGGTGGAGGTCGCCATGCGCCGTAAAAAAGACTCTTCCATGCGTGTGTGTCTTGAGCAAGTCAAGAGTGGCGTAGCACAAGTGGCTGTCTCTGCGGGCAACACGGGTGCACTCATGGCCATTGCGCGTTATGTTCTTAAAACCATAGAAGGTATCGACCGTCCAGCCATTGCTGGTCAGATGCCCAATGTTTCTGGGGGTGCTACCACCATGTTGGATTTAGGTGCCAATGTGGACTGTACCCCCGCACATTTGTTGCAGTTTGCAGTGATGGGTTCGGCCTTGGTCTCTGTGCTACAAAACAAGGACCATCCAACGGTCGGATTGCTCAACATTGGGGAAGAGGCCATCAAGGGAAGTGAGATGATCAAAAGAACCGCGGAGCTACTGAGGGCAGCGAGCGAGGCGGGCGATTTGAACTTTTATGGCAACGTTGAGGGCAACGACATTTTCAAAGGCACCACCGACATTGTGGTTTGTGATGGCTTTGTAGGCAATGTGGCCTTGAAGGCCAGTGAGGGCTTGGCTTGGATGGTGAGCACCTTGCTCAAAGAGGGTTTTGGAAAAAATATTTTTACCAAGATAGCTGCCGTTTTAAGCTATCCTGTTCTCGCTGGATTTAAAAAAAGGGTCGATCATCGCAGGCACAATGGCGCTGCTTTGCTTGGACTTCAGGGATTGGTGTTCAAGAGCCATGGCTCTGCGGATGCGTTGGCTTTTGAGACGGCTTTGAATCGAGCGTATGATGCGGTTCAAAATCATTTATTAGAGAAAGTGCAATCTCAGATCTTCAAAGCTCGTACCTTGCTTGAAGCGCAAGTGCAAGTGCAAGCTCAGACAATGCAATAGCCACCCATGAGCAAATTTTCAAGAATCATCTCCACGGGCAGTTTCCTGCCCCCAGAACGCGTGAGCAACGCTCAACTGGTGAGCGACTTGGCCAAGCAAGGCGTCGAGAGCTCAGACGAATGGATTGTGGAGAGAACGGGTATCAGCGCCAGGCATTTTGCGCAAGCCAATGTCTGCAGCAGCGACTTGGCCTATGAGGCCTGTGTGCAAGCGCTGAGAGCGGCCAACTTGGGGCCTGAAGACATTGATTTGATCATTGTGGCAACTTCAACGCCAGATATGGTATTTCCGTCCACCGCTTGTATTTTACAAAACAAGCTCGCTCAATTGAGTCCTCAAGCGCAGGTCATTTTGGGATCTCCCGCCTTTGATGTGCAAGCAGTTTGCAGTGGGTTTATTTATGCATTGACCATCGCAGATGCGATGATTCGTGCGGGCAATGCCAAGCGCGCTTTGGTGGTCGGTGCCGAGGTGTTTTCTAGAATTTTAGATTTCAAAGACAGAACCACTTGTGTGCTCTTTGGCGACGGCGCAGGTGCGGTGGTGTTAGAAGCTTCGAATGAGCCTGGCATCTTGTCCACCGACATCCATGCCGATGGTCGACACGTGGGGCTCTTGTATGTGCCAGGGTATGCCAAAGCAGGTGGCGTGCTTGAGGACCCTGTGGTCAAAATGGATGGTCAAGCCGTTTTCAAGTTGGCGGTGGGTTTGCTTGAAGGGGCGGCAAAAGCGGTCATTGAGAAAGCCAATTTAACCGCCGCGGATGTCGACTGGATGGTGCCGCATCAAGCCAACATCAGGATCATTCAGGCCACTGCCAAAAAATTAAAATTACCCATGGACAGGGTCATTTTGACGGTGCAAGACCATGGCAACACGTCGGCCGCATCCATTCCCTTGGCCTTGGACCAAGGTGTACGCTCTGGGAAAATCAAATCTTCTCAAACCGTCCTCCTCGAGGGCGTGGGTGGGGGATTTACCTGGGGTGCGGTTTTGTTCAAACTCTAGGACCCCAGGCAAGATGAGTCACCAACAACACTATGCATTCGTTTTTCCAGGTCAGGGCTCACAAAGCGTGGGGATGCTGGATGCTTGGGCATCTCACCCCCAAGTGAAGTTGACCCTTGAAGAGGCCAGTCAAGCTTTGGGCGAGAATTTAGAAACCTTGATCAAAGAAGGTCCAAAGGAGACCTTGGCCTTGACCACCAATACCCAGCCCGTGATGCTGGCTGCGGATGTGGCCATTTACAGAGCTTGGATCGCTGAAGGTGGTGAGCCACCTGTTGTTGTGGCGGGGCATTCTTTGGGTGAGTACGCTGCACTGGTTGCATCGGGTGCAATGAGCTTGTCTCAAGCCATTCCCTTGGTTCGCTTTCGCGCACAAGCCATGCAAGACGCTGTGGCGGTTGGCACCGGCGCCATGGCGGCCATTTTGGGCATGGACGCACAAGAGGTCACGCAAATTTGTCAAGAGCTCACACAAACACAAGATGCACAAGAGCTTGTCGAAGCGGTCAATTTCAATGACCCCCTGCAAACCGTCATTGCCGGCCACAAAGCACTGGTTGAGCGGGCCTGTCAGGTGTTAAAGGAAAAGGGCGCCAAGCGTGCTTTGCCTTTGCCAGTCTCGGCACCCTTTCACTCCACATTGATGCGACCTGCAGCCAACAGTTTGAAAGAAAAATTGAACTCGATTGAATTGAGCGCTCCATTGATACCCTTGATCAACAACGTGGATGTGGCTTCGTACTCCAACTCGGAGAAGATCAAAGATGCTTTGTACAGGCAGGCTTACATGCCTGTGAGATGGGTGGAGTGTGTTCAAGCACTGAAGTCCTTGGGTGTAAGTTTGGTGGTCGAGTGTGGGCCGGGTCAAGTCTTGAGCGGTTTGACCAAGCGAATTGATCCCAGTTTAGAGAGTGCAAGTTTGAAAGACCCTCAGGGTGTTCAATCCTTGAAAGATTTATTAAAGACAAACGCCTTATGACTACCTCTTCTTTGTCTGAACACGTGGCCTTGGTCACAGGTGCGACCCGTGGTATTGGTGCGGCCATTGCGCTTGAATTGGCGCAAAAAGGTATGCGTGTGATGGGTACGGCCACAACAGAGGCCGGTGCGCATCGCATCGGCGAGGCCTTGTCGTCCTTTGCGGGCTCTAAAGGCGTTGTCTTGGATGTCAATGACAAGTTGGCAGTCGAGGCTTTGATCGATGGGGTGGTCAAAGAACATGGTGCTTTGCACGTGTTGGTCAACAACGCAGGCATCACCAAAGACATGTTGGCCATGCGCTTGAAGGACGATGATTGGGATCAAGTGATCCAAACCAATTTGAGCTCGGTCTTTAGACTTTGCAGGGCTGCCATTCGGCCCATGATGAAGCAGCGATATGGGCGCATCATCAACATCACCAGCGTCGTGGGAGCCAGCGGCAATCCTGGTCAATCCAATTACGCTGCAGCCAAAGCGGGTCTGGCTGGCATGAGCCGCGCACTTGCAAGAGAATTGGGAAGCCGTCACATCACCGTCAATTGTGTGGCTCCAGGGTTTATTCAAACGGACATGACAGCAGCCTTGAGTGAAGCCCAAACACAAGCCTTGATGGCGCAAATCCCGCTGGGTCAACTGGGACAGGCTCAGGATGTGGCTTATGCGGTGAGTTTTTTGGCAAGCCCCCAAGCGGGTTACATCACTGGACAAGAGTTGCATGTCAATGGCGGCATGTTAATGCCTTAGGATTACATTTGCCCAGGAGCCCTGATTTGGGTATTTGCTCCTGGTTTTCGAGTAAAATCGATAGTTCCTTTACAACCCTCTGAGTAAAACATGAGTGATATCGAAGTACGTGTCAAAAAAATTATTGCCGAGCAACTCGGTGTCGAAGAATCTCAAGTGACCAATGAAAAGGCCTTTGTGGCCGATTTGGGCGCCGATTCTTTAGATACAGTTGAATTGGTCATGGCACTTGAAGACGAGTTTGCCATTGAGATTCCTGACGAAGATGCTGAAAAAATCACAACTGTACAAAATGCCATTGATTACGCTTTGGCCCACCAAAAAAGCTGATTTAAAAGGTTCGTTTGCATGACTCGACGTCGCGTTGTTGTCACTGGGTTGGGTTGTGTCAGCCCCGTTGGCAACACAGTCCAAGAATCCTGGAGTAACTTGCTGAGCGGACGCTCTGGTGTAGACTTCATCAAAAAATTTGATGCCACCTCCTTTGCCTGCCAATTCGCTGGTGAGGTCAAAGGCTTGGACTTGGATGCCTACATTTCCCCCAAAGATGCTCGCGGCATGGACGCGTTCATCCATTTTGGCATCGTGGCTTCTATTCAAGCGGTCTTGGACGCTGGTTTGCCCACTGGCGCAGACTTGGACGAAGAGGCCGCAGCCAGAATTGGGTGTTTGATTGGTTCTGGCATCGGTGGACTGCCCTTGATTGAGTCGATGCACACGGAGTTGACCAACCGAGGACCCCGACGTATTTCTCCTTTCTTTGTTCCCGCATCCATCATCAACATGATCTCTGGGCATGTCTCCATTCGTTTTGGATTCAAAGGGCCCAATTTGGCCATTGCCACGGCTTGTACAACTGGTCTGCACAGCATTGGTCAAGCGTCTCGCATCATCGAATTTGGGGATGCCGATGTGATGGTGGCTGGAGGAGCCGAATCCACCATTTCACCTTTGGGTGTTGGAGGCTTTGCCGCCATGAGGGCCTTGTCCACGCGAAACGACCATCCTCAACTGGCCTCACGTCCTTGGGACAAAGACCGAGACGGTTTTGTATTGGGTGAAGGCGCGGGCGCCATGGTGTTGGAAGAGTATGAATACGCCAAAGCTCGGGGTGCCAAGATCTACGCCGAGGTGATAGGGTTTGGCATGAGTGGGGATGCTGGGCACATGACTGCCCCAGATTTGCACGGCCCAAGAAGAGCCATGGTCAATGCTTTAAAGAATGCCAACATCAATGCCGACCAAATCGATTACTTGAACGCGCATGGCACCTCCACGCCGTTGGGGGATGTCAATGAGACCAAGGCCATCAAAGCTGCTTTGGGTGAGCATGCGCACCGTGTGGTGGTCAACTCCACCAAATCCATGACCGGTCATCTGCTGGGTGGTGCGGGTGGCATAGAGAGTGTGTTCACCGTCTTGGCGCTTCAGCATCAAACCAGTCCACCAACGATCAACATCGACAACCAAGATCCCGAGTGCGACTTGGATTATTGTGCCAATGTCGCCAGAGAGATGAAGATCGACTATGCCATGAAAAACAACTTTGGTTTTGGTGGTACCAACGGCACATTGATTTTCAAGCGTGCGCCTTGAAAAGGCTCTTGTTGCAAGAACTTTGTTCCCGCGAGTCATGATAGAGTCCTCCACCCTTGGGTTGCGACTTGAAGGATGGAAGTGAAAGCGTTTTGAGGTTTTTGCGATTTCTAGAGCTGAGTTTATAAAAAACAATGCCCAAGCGATGGGCTTGTATTTTTTCATGTCGACCTCATCTAAAAACCTTGCTCTTTGTCCAGAGTACCTGTGATGGTGCTCAAAAGAGATTGGGTCCATCGAGAGGCTTGTTTTTGGAGAGAAGTATGCAATTTTTGGTTCAATCATTACAACGGATTCGTTGCACATGGCTGGTGGTTTTTCTGGCCTGTTCGGGTTGGGTGTTTTCGCCTCTTGTTGCTGGTGCACAAGGGACTCGGACCTTGCCTGATTTCACAGATTTGGTTGAGTTGGTGGGCCCCTCTGTGGTCAACATTCGTACCATTGAAAAAGTTGCAACACGCGCGCCATCTGCAAGCGGCCCATCCGATGCGGACGAAGAAATGCAAGAGCTCTTCAAGAAGTTTTTTGGCGTGCCTTTTCCCGGTAACCCAGGAGCGCCCAATGCGCCACGTCAACCACGGCCCAATCGCAATGCCCCTCAAGAGGAAGAGCAACCCAAAGGGGTTGGGTCTGGCTTTATTTTGAGTGCCGATGGTTTGATCATGACCAACGCGCACGTGGTTGAAGGTGCCGACCAAGTCTTGGTGACCTTGCCTGACAAAAGAGAGTTCAAAGCAAAAATTATCGGATCTGACAAAAGGACGGATGTGGCTGTCGTGAAGATTGAGGCCACGGGTTTGCCTGCTGTTCGAATTGGAGATGTGGGACGACTTAAAGTTGGCGAGTGGGTCATGGCGATTGGGTCCCCCTTTGGGTTTGAGAACACCGTCACCGCCGGTATTGTGAGCGCCAAGCAAAGAGACACGGGTGAGTTCGTGTCGTTCATTCAAACCGATGTGGCCATCAACCCAGGCAACTCGGGGGGTCCTTTGATCAACATGCGTGGTGAGGTCATTGGCATCAACAGCCAAATTTATTCACGCTCCGGGGGGTTCATGGGCATTTCATTTGCGATACCCATCGATGAGGCTGTTCGTGTCAGCGATCAGCTCAGGCTCAATGGACGAGTTCAACGAGGTCGCTTGGGCATTCAAATCGGGCCAGTCAGCAAAGAGCTTGCTGAATCCATGGGGCTGTCCAAAGCACAGGGTGCCTTGGTTCAAAGTGTGGAGGCCAACTCGCCTGCAGAAAAAGCCGGTCTTGAGGCAGGCGACATCATCACCAAAGTGGATGGCAAGCTGGTTGAAAAATCAATCGACCTGCCAAGGTTTGTGGGGGGCATCAAGCCTGGCACCAAATCGCTGTTGAGTGTGCTCAGGCGAGGCGTGAACAAAGACATCTCGGTCACCGTTGGTGAGTTTGAGGCAGAGAAGAAAGTGGCCGCAAGCCCCCCCGCTGAAAAAGCCCCTGCTGCAACCGCGTTCGCCGCCCTGGGTTTAAGTTTGAGCGATTTAAGTGAAAGCGCCAAACGCGAGTTGAAGGTTCGTCTTGGCGTGCGAGTTGATCAAGCCGTGGATGCGGCAGCGCGTGCAGGCTTGAGAGAGGGCGACGTCATTTTGCAATTGGCCAACATAGAGATTCATTCGGTGAAAGAATTTGAGAGTGCTTTAGCCAAGTTGGACAAAACCAAGCCCACGGCAGTGCTCTTTAAAAGAGGGGATTGGTCCCAATACGCGATCATTCGTCCGGGCAAATGAAGTCCAACACGTCAAACCCTAGGGCCAATCACCCTTTGGTTTTTTGTAATTAAAAAGAATGCCTAATGAGCAAAAAATACCCTAAATCAAGGTCGGGTATAAGGGATTTGATGGAAAAAGGTCACTTTCATTGATTATTTTTAAGATATTCTGTGCCGTGAAAATGAAATGTAAAGAATATTTTTTTCTTACAATCAAGGCTTGGAATCTTCGAATGCAAGTCAGACGCCTCGATTTAGAATCCGCAAAATGCTTGTTATGCTGATACACACACAGTCTCCACAATTACTCCACAGCTCGCTCACACCTTGTTCTTTTCTTTCAATCTATCCTGTGATCAAACTGTGAATAACTTACATGTTGTTGACCTACAACGAACCCATCGGGGTCGATTAAGGGCTGTCTTTGCGGTCAATTTTGCCTACAATAAAGTTCCAACTATCGCAGTTGCCATAGATTGTTGGTTCCGGGCGCGTCAGCAGTTGACGCGCCCTTTTTTATGTCAATGATCATTTGAATTCAACTACTTAGGTCTCTCCGTTGATGAATCGCATCAGAAATTTTTCCATCATTGCTCACATTGATCACGGTAAATCTACGCTTGCCGATCGTTTGATCCAGCGGTGTGGTGGGCTTGAAGCCCGCGATATGCAGGCGCAAGTTTTAGACTCCATGGACATTGAAAAAGAGCGTGGGATAACCATCAAAGCGCAAACCGCTTCCTTGCTCTACAAAGCGAACAACGGTGAGACGTACAACTTGAATCTCATCGATACCCCTGGTCACGTGGATTTTTCTTACGAGGTCTCGCGTTCATTGTCAGCGTGTGAGGGTGCGCTTTTGGTGGTTGATGCTTCGCAAGGCGTTGAAGCGCAAACGGTGGCCAACTGTTACACCGCCCTTGACTTGGGTGTTGAGGTGATTCCGGTTTTAAACAAGATGGATTTGCCGCAAGCTGACCCAGACAATGCGAAGACCGAAATTGAAGATGTGATTGGTATCGATGCCTCAGAGGCCATTCCTTGCTCGGCCAAGACGGGCATGGGGATCGATGAAATTTTAGAGGCCATCGTGGCCCATGTGCCGCAACCACGTGGAAATCCACAAGGCCCATTGCGTGCCATGATTGTGGACAGTTGGTACGACACCTATGTGGGGGTGGTGATGTTGGTGCGTGTCGTTGATGGCGAACTCAATTGTGGAGACCGCATCAAAATGATGGCGACAGAGACGACCTACATTGCGGAAAAGTTGGGTGTCTTCACACCAGCCAATGTCCCCCGACAACAACTCAGTGCAGGTCAAGTGGGTTACATCATTGCAGGCATCAAAGAATTGCAAGCGGCTAAGGTGGGTGACACGATCACTCAGATCAAAGCTGGCACGGGTGGAGCCAGTGCTACGGCCACAGAGGCCTTGCCTGGGTTCAAAGAGATCCAGCCCCAGGTCTTTGCGGGTTTGTACCCAACAGAGGCCAACCAGTACGACTCACTCAGAGACAGTTTAGAAAAGTTAAAGCTCAACGATGCCTCGCTGCAATACGAGCCAGAGGTCTCTCAAGCTCTCGGGTTTGGTTTTAGGTGTGGCTTTTTGGGCCTTTTGCACATGGAGATCGTGCAAGAAAGACTTGAGCGAGAGTTTGACCAAGATTTGATCACCACCGCTCCGAGTGTGGTCTACCAAGTGGTCGCAGGCGACGGAGAGGTGCTCATGGTTGAGAACCCCTCCAAAATGCCTGACCAAGGCAAGCTTCAAGAAATTCGAGAGCCGATCGTGACCGTGCACCTGTACATGCCTCAGGAGTATGTGGGAGCCGTCATGACTCTGGCCAATCAAAAAAGAGGGGTTCAACTCAACATGGCCTACCATGGACGGCAAGTGATGTTGACCTATGAAATGCCATTGGGTGAAATCGTTTTGGATTTCTTTGACAAGCTCAAGTCTGTCTCAAGAGGTTACGCCTCCATGGACTATGACTTTAAAGAATACCGTGCATCGGATGTGGTCAAAGTCGACATCTTGTTGAACGGTGAAAAGGTCGATGCCTTGTCCATCATCGTTCACCGATCGCAGTCTCAATACCGAGGCCGAGCGGTGGTTGCAAAGATGCGTGAAATCATCTCAAGACAAATGTTTGACGTGGCGATACAAGCAGCGATTGGTGCTAATATCATTGCACGCGAGTCGATCAAGGCGCTGCGAAAAAATGTATTGGCCAAGTGCTACGGAGGAGACATCTCTCGCAAGAGAAAACTCCTTGAGAAACAAAAAGCGGGTAAGAAAAGAATGAAACAAATTGGCTCGGTTGAAGTCCCACAAGAGGCCTTTTTAGCCATACTGCAAGTAGAGGATTGACATGGCAATTTTAACGGCATTTGTTTTAGGCGCCTTTGGTCTGTACATTGGCTCTTGGTACTTGGGATACCAAGAAGGCAACTTTGCACTTTTGTTGTTTTCAGCAACGGTGGTGACGGGGATTTATTGGATTTTCGAAAAGCTGATTTTTTTGCCCCGAAGAGTTCAAGAGGCGCAGGCCCTGGACTTGGCCGAGCACAAGCGGGTCGATGAACTAGCTCGCATGGGCATTCAGCATGAGCCGATCGACATCCAAGCCAAACAATTTGACATCTTGCGTCAACCTTGGTGGTTGGATTGGACCGCAGGTTTGTTCCCTGTGATCTTGGTGGTTTTTATCTTGCGTTCATTTTTATTTGAGCCCTTTAAGATTCCATCGGGCTCCATGATTCCAACACTTTGGGTGGGTGACTTGATTTTGGTCAACAAGTTTCACTATGGCGTTCGTTTACCCGTGATCAACTTAAAAATCACCCAAGGAGAACCTGTAAAAAGAGGTGATGTGATGGTGTTTCGCTACCCACCTAACCCTAGCTTGGACTACATCAAACGGGTGGTGGGTGTGCCGGGGGATGAGGTCGCTTACATCAATAAAAAGCTCACCATCAATGGGATTGCCGTTCAAGATGAGGCGGTCCCTGACTTTTTTGAAGAAGACTCGTTAAGGTACATCAAACAATTTGAGGAAACCTTGCCCACTGGGGATCCCAGGGTTGAGAAGGTCAAGCATCGTTTGTTGAACGAAAATGAAAGACCTGCGTTTGTAGAAGGGGCCAGCAATTTTCCCTTCAAAGAACAATGCCAATACAGCTTGGAGGGCATTGTTTGTAAAGTCCCTGAGGGGCATTACTTCATGATGGGCGACAACCGGGACAACTCCCTGGATTCTCGCTATTGGGGTTTTGTGCCGGATAAAAATATCGTAGGCCGCGCATTTTATGTGTGGATGAATTTTGGCAATTTGAAACGCATTGGTGGTTTTGACTAAGTTGTCCTCATCTTCTTCTTTGAGTCGCGCTCATCAAGAGTTGCTGGAGCGGCTGGGTTTGAGCTTTGAAAAGCCTCAATTGCTGCAGCAAGCTTTGACGCATCGAAGTTTCAGTTCAAGCCACAATGAAAGGCTAGAGTTTTTAGGGGACTCGGTGCTTAATTTAGCGGTCTCAAGCATGCTCTATGAGGCCTTGCCCGATTTGCCTGAAGGGGACTTGTCTCGAGTACGAGCTAACTTGGTGAAACAAGACACCTTGCACCAATTGGCCATGGAATTGAAGCTCCCCGCCCTCATACGCCTTGGTGAAGGAGAGATGAAATCTGGTGGGCAAAAGAGACCCTCTATTTTGGCCGATACACTGGAGGCTTTGATTGGTGCGGTCTATTTGGATGCAGGTTACGACAAAGCACAAGCTTTGGTCTTGAGGCTTTTTGAGCCGATCCAAATCAACCCCACCATGCAAGCGGCGTCTAAAGACCCTAAAACCGAATTGCAAGAGTGGCTTCAAGCCAAGCGTCTAAAGTTGCCCATCTACCGAGTCGTGGGTACCCTTGGAGCGGCCCATCAACAGACCTTTGATGTGGAGTGCGAGGTGCCCGAGTTGTCTTTGATAGAAAGAGGCATCGGCGGCTCAAGGCGTGCAGCGGAACAAGTGGCTGCTTTGGCCATGTTGGAGTCAATCAAGGAAAAAAAATGATGAGTTCGCCAAAAGAGGGCCATGAGGAGGGCGGAGCAAAGAGAAAAGTCAAGGGCCAAGAAAAGGTTCAAGAAAAGGGCCAGCAAAAGGCCCAAGCTTTGACCCCACAAAGCCGAGTCAAAGTTCAAAAGACCCCTGAGCTGCCTGCTTCTTTGGCGTCCTTAAAGGACTTGATTGCCAAGCCCCTAGAGGGCGAGTTGTCCACCAACTCGGATGCACCCGAGGTGCATGAAGATTTGGGGCCCAGACACTCGGGTTTGATTGCCATTGTGGGCAGGCCCAATGTGGGCAAGTCCACGCTCATGAATGCTTTGGTGGGTCAAAAAATCAGCATCACGTCCAAAAAAGCACAAACAACCCGGCACCGCATCACGGGCATTCGCAACGAGGCCAGCAGTCAACTGGTGTTTGTGGACACCCCTGGTTTTCAAACCCTGCACAACAATGCCTTGAACAGGTCGCTCAACAAAACCGTTTTAGGTGCCGTGGGTGACGTGGACTTGGTGCTTTTTGTGGTCGAGGCGGGCTATTTTTCTTTGGCGGACACCAAGGTCCTTGGTCTTCTCAAGCCGGGGACCAAGGTGGTGTTGCTTGCCAACAAGGTCGATCAAGTTCACAACAAAGAAGAGCTCATGCCGTGGCTCAAGGAGATGCAAGCGCGGTTTGATTTTTATGCGATTTTCCCCATGTCGGCCAAAAGTCCCAAGGACATCGAGCGTTTGGTGCAGTTGTGCATCAAAGATTTGCCAGAACAAGACTGGTGGTATTTGAACGACGAGTTGACCGATCGAAGTGAAAAGTTTTTGGCCAGTGAAATCATTCGTGAAAAATTATTTCGTCTAACAGGTGATGAGCTGCCCTACACCTCCACCGTGGTCATCGATCGGTTCACCGAAGAGCCCGGGAGGTCAGTGGCACGCATGGTCAAAATCGCTGCCACCATCGTGGTCGAGCGCGAAGGTCACAAGGCCATGGTGATTGGTGAAAAGGGTGAAAAACTCAAACGCATGGGCACGGATGCGCGCCTAGAGTTGGAGCGACTGATGCAGGCCAAGGTGTTTTTAGAGATTTGGGTGAAGGTGCGCTCTGGGTGGGCCGATGACGAGGCTCGGGTGCGCAGCTTTGGCTACGAGTAAAAAAAGTGCCCTCGCCCGCACGCTAGAGGAGCCCTCCTTTGTGTTGCACCGCTACCCCTGGAGCGAGACGAGTTTGGTGTTGGATGTGTTCACCCGCCACCATGGACGTCTGGTGGTGGTGGCCAAAGGTGCCAAGCGGCCCCACTCCAATTTCCGACCGGTTTTGATGCCTTTGCAGCCCTTGAATTTGGGTTTCAGTGGAGAGCAAGAGGTCCGCAATTTGTCCAGCGCAGAATGGGCTGGCGGTCATGTCATGCCCCAAGGAGAGTCTTTGCTCAGCGGGTTTTATTTGAACGAGTTGCTGCTCAAGTTGCTTGCTCGCGAGGATCCGCACCCAGAGTTGTTCGATGTGTACAAAGATGTCGTGAAAATTTTATCGGCCGGATTTGAACACACTTTGGGGCCCTTGCTCAGAACGTTTGAGCTTTTGATGTTGTCTTATTTGGGGCATTTGCCCAACTTGGGTCTTCAAACCTCCACCTTGGAGCCGATCAAAGACACGGCGCTTTATCAGTTGGTGCCCGAGGCGGGCCTGGCCCAAGTGATGGACAAAGAGATCAAAAGCGCAGCGGATTCGACCCTTAAGCGTGAGGCCTTTGAGCAGACGTCTTGGGAAGCGTCTTCTTTGCCTCATCGTTCAACTGCGCAGGCTTTGACGGGGCGTCATTGGTTGGCTTTGTCAAAAGCCCTGGATGCGCCCAATGCTTTGACCAGCACCTTGCGTTTGTGTGCGGAGATGGACTCGCCAAGCCGGCAAGCCTTGCAATCTCAGTTGAGGCAAGTCATCCATTTTCAATGTGGCTTGGATACTTTGAAGACCAGACAGTTTATGATCGATATCCAAGCTTTGTAGCGTGGGTTGTTTGGATTTCAACGCCCCCTCTTTGGTCAACAAAATGAAACTTTTTGCCCTATGTCTGAATCTGTTGTGAACTCTCAAGCTCAAACCTCCTGTGCCACGGCCTTGTCGGTGAATTTGAACAAAGTGGCCTTGTTGCGAAATGCCAGGGCATTGGACGTCCCAAGCGTGCTCAAAGCCGCGCGAGTGTGTTTGCATGCAGGGGCGCATGGTCTGACGGTGCATCCAAGGCCAGACGAGAGACATATTCTGAGCGAAGATGTCTCAGAGTTAAGTGCACTCTTGAAACAATGGCCCGATCGTGAGTTCAACATCGAGGGCAACCCCTTTCACAACCTCATGGACTTGGTGGATACCTACCGTCCAGATCAAGCCACCTTGGTGCCCGACAGCATGGAGCAATCCACCAGCGATCATGGTTGGCAGTTACCCAACGACATGGACGCTTTGAGACCCATCGTGCAGCAATTGAACGCGTGGCAAGTCCGTGTGAGTTTGTTCATGGACCCCGTGGCAGACATGATGGTGCACTGTAAAGCCTTGGGCGTACAGCGTGTGGAGTTGTACACCGAGGCCTTTGCCCGAGCACATGCAAGAGATCTGTTGGACAAGACAACTCATCATGCAGCACAGGCCATTGAGCCCTACATTCAAGCCGCCAAGGCCGCGCAAGAGCTTGGCCTTGAAGTGAATGCGGGCCATGATCTGAACGCCATGAATTTGAAATACTTTTTGACGCATGTGCCTGGGGTCAAAGAGGTCTCGATTGGTCACGCGTTCATTGCAGATGCTTTGGAGTGCGGGTATGCAAGTGCCGTGCAGTTGTACCTTGATCAAATGTCTGCGGGTCTGGTGCCATGACATTGAACAAAGTGGTCTTTGGCATTGGAACCGATATTTGTGACATCCGTCGCATTCGTCAAAGCCATGAGCGGTATGGACAACGTTTTTTAGAAAAGATCTTGACGCCCAAAGAGTTGGAGGTGTTCAGTCGCCGCTCTGAGCGTTGGCCCGAGCGCGGTGTGCGTTTCTTGGCCACTCGGTTTTCCGCCAAAGAGTCGTTCAGCAAGGCCATCGGGCTTGGGATGAGAAGTCCCATGACTTGGCGCTCCTGTGAAATACTGAACGCGCCATCGGGCGAACCACAGATTGTGCTGTACAACGAACTCAAAGTTTGGTTCGAAGCCAAGGGCTTGAGTGCCAAAGTCAGTGTCTCTGACGAGAGCGATTACGCCATCAGTTTTGTCACCGTTGAGCGGCAACTTGATCCATCCCATTGCCTATGAATGCTTTATGAAAAACACCTCTAGACCTCTTGCACTTAAGAAAAGATTCAAAGACGCTTTTGTTCACTCTCCCATTTTATTGGACATTGATGGACTGGCATTGACGCGAGACGATCGCCGAAGACTGCTGCACCCCTTGACGGGTGGGGTGATTTTGTTTGCTAGGAACTGGCACCACAAAAAACAACTGAGCGCTTTGTGCCAAGAGATCAAATCCTTGCGTGCTGAGTTGCTCATTTGCGTTGACCATGAAGGGGGGCGGGTGCAGCGCTTTAAAACCGATGGTTTTACCCATTTGCCGCCGATGCTCAGTTTGGGCGAGCAATGGTCTTCTAAGGACACGCCTGCCAATGGCGCTGAAGGGGGCGCGGTCTTGGCGTCCCTTCACCGGGCCACCGCCATGGGCTTTGTGATGGCCAGTGAGCTCAGAGCCTGTGGGGTGGACCTGAGCTTTGCGCCGGTGCTTGACTTGGATCATGGCAGGAGTGAGGTGATCTCTGACCGTGCATTTCATCGCGACCCAAGGGTCGTGAGCTTGCTGTCCAAAAGTTTCATGCAAGGCATGCTGCAAGCGGGCATGGCCAATTGTGGCAAGCATTTTCCAGGACATGGGTATGTCCAGGCCGATTCTCACACGGACTTGCCCATTGATCACCGCGCCTTGAGGGACATCATGAAGGACGATGTTCTACCCTACAAGGCCTTGAACAACACCTTGACGAGCATCATGCCCGCTCACGTGATTTACCCACAAGTTGACTCAAAACAAACGGGATTTTCAAAAGCATGGTTGCAGCATATTTTGCGTGAACAGTTGGGCTTTGCTGGTGCGATCATCAGTGACGATTTGTCCATGCAAGGCGCCAGAGAGTTGGATGGCAAAATTCTCTCTTATGCAAAAGCCGCCGTGCAAGCCTTGAATGCGGGCTGTGATGCATTGCTCCTTTGCAATCAAAGTGTGATCAAGCCTGGGCACAGCCACAACGAGGTCTTGGATGTTTTTTTGGAGCAACTCAGTGAGTCCTTGCTCAAGGGCCAATGGAGCCTCAGTGAGCAAAGCGAATACAGAAGACGCGCGCTCTTGGGGCAAGGTCCCGCCATGACATGGTCTGACTTGATGCACGACCCCCGTTACCAGAAAGCGCTTCTACAGACGATCAAGCCAAGTCTCTAATTCTCCCCAAATTTACAATTTATCTCGTGCAAAGTGAAATTGCTGCGCTTTAGCGGTTAGACTGGAACCAGTTTTGGGGTATGTCTCAAATTTTGACTCCCAACCTTAGGAACGCTTTTGGCAACCAAATCGGGAAAAATGCAAGTCGATGACAGTGGTCTTCGATTTACCAGTCGTGAGAATGGTTCTCCTTTTGTTGGCATGGGCAAAGTCGGTGAGACCATGTCATGCATCAAATGTGGCATTCACAAACCGCGAAGGTTGGGCAGTCAAAGAAGATTTGTTGGAGGGCTTGCTTTCTTTTGTTTTGAGTGCAAACCTGCCATTGTGGTGCCACCCAAAGCGGCATAAATTCATCCTGCGGGCTTGGGCGTTGTTGTTGCAGTTCTCAAGTCCAAGGTTTTAACTTAACTGGCCAGCATTGTCTCTCGTGGACGAGTGGTTAAACTTCATCTCGTGATCATGGCAACACCGAATTACAACTACGAAAAACGCCAAAGAGAACTGGCCAAGAAAAAGAAAAAGGAAGAAAAGCTCAAAGAGCGTGAATCCCGCAAAGTCGAAGGCGAGGAGCCCAGCATGGGCCAATCCTCGGATGCTCAGCCCGTTCAGTCCCCAAGCAACCCCTGAACCGAGAGCTCTCAGGTCTCAATGCTCTCGCTTTAAGGCGGGAAATAAAATCACATCCCGAATGCTTGGGCTGTTGGTGAGCAACATCATCAAGCGATCAATGCCAATGCCGCAACCTGCAGCTGGGGGCATACCGTATTCCAAGGCGCGCACAAAGTCGTGGTCAAAGAGCATGGCTTCATCGTCTCCATGGTCCTTTTGGGCAACTTGAGCATTGAAGCGCTGGGCTTGGTCCTCTGCGTCATTCAATTCGCTGAAACCATTGCCAAACTCTCTGCCCGTGATGTAGAGCTCAAAGCGCTCGGTCACACCTGGCTTGGTGTCGCTTTCTCTGGCCAGGGGTGAGATCTCAACCGGATGCTCACAAATGAAGGTGGGTTGCCACAACTGACTCTCCACCGTTTCTTCGAAGTACTTGACCTGTAAACCCGCCAAGGAGAGTTTTGACAATCGGTCCTTTTCTTCGTTGAGCCCCAGTTTTTGTAGCGCCTGCGTCAGCCACTGCGCATCTCCCACGGACACATCGGGGGGGCCATATTTGACGATCGCTTGCGGGATGGTCAAGCGTTCAAACTCTTGACTCAAGTCCACCGCTTTGTCTGCATAGTTCAAATGCAAGCTGCCCACGGCACTGAGCGCCACGCTTCGGATCAAGTCTTGTGTGAAGGTCATCAAATCCAAGTAGTTCCAATAAGCCGCATAAAACTCCATCATGGTGAATTCAGGATTGTGGCGCACCGAGATGCCTTCGTTTCGGAAATTGCGGTTGATCTCAAAGACGCGTTCAAACCCGCCAACGAGGAGTCGTTTTAAATACAACTCAGGCGCAATGCGCAAGAACATTTCTTGATCGAGTGCGTTGTGATGGGTGACAAAGGGTTTGGCATTGGCACCACCTGGGATGGGGTGCAGCATGGGTGTTTCCACCTCAAGGAAGTCATGTTTGACCATGAAATCTCGCATGCTGGTGATGGCCTTGGAGCGTGCTTGGAAGCGCTCTCTGGTGCTCTCGTCGACCATCAGATCGATGTAGCGTTGGCGGTATTTCACCTCTTGGTCTTTCATCCCATGAAACTTGTCTGGCATGGGCCTTAAACTCTTGGTGAGCAGGCGAATTTCACTGGCGTGAACCGAGAGCTCACCAGTTTTGGTGAAAAACAAATGTCCTTGGGCGGCTACGATGTCGCCCAAATCCCAGTGTTTGAAGCGCTCATACATCTCCTCGCCAATGAGCTCTTTGGTCACGTAGACCTGAATTTTGGAGGTGCTGTCTTGCAGGGTGGCAAAACTGGCTTTGCCCATCACCCGCTTGAGCATCATGCGCCCAGCGACCTTGACCACGATCTGAGCCTCCTTCAACGCCTCGGGGGGGCGCAAATTGAATTCATCGTGAAGCGCTTTGGCGTGATGGGTGGGTTTGAAGTCGTTGGGAAATGCGACGCCTTGTCCTGAGCGTTGGAGAGCTTTGAGGACTTTGAGCTTTTCTCGTCTTTCGTGGATGAGTTGATTTTCATCGATGGGCGAAGGGATCTCACTGCCAGGCGTTGGCGCAGGTGCATGGGGGTCTAATTTGGGATCGGTCATGAGGTCGCGTTGATGTAATTGGAGAAAAGAGGCGAAGCGGTTGGGATAGACTGAAGAGAGGTGGCGTGAGCGTGACCAGAGGGTCACGCAAAGCACATCAGATCAAGGCGTCTGAGGGGAGTCGCAAAAGAATGGCCAAGCTGGTTGCAATGGTTTTCCTCAAGTCCCGCCTGTCACAAATCATGTCAACAGCGCCTTTGCTTTGGAGAAACTCGGAGCGTTGAAAACCCTCTGGCAAGGTCACACGCACGGTGCTTTCAATGACCCGAGGTCCGGCAAAGCCAATCAAGGCCTTGGGCTCTGCAATGACCAAGTCACCTATGAACGCAAAACCAGCGGACACCCCGCCCATGGTCGGATCCGTCAAGACGCTGATGTAGGGCAGTCCCTTTTTAGCCAACTTGGTCAAGGCGGCATTGGTTTTGGCCATTTGCATGAGGGAGAGCAAGCCCTCTTGCATGCGCGCTCCTCCCGTAGCGGTGAAGCACAAGAAGGGTACTTTTTGTTCAACAGCTGCCGTGACGCCGCGGACAAATCGCTCGCCCACCACCGAGCCCATGCTCCCGCCCATGAAGTCAAACTCAAAGCATGCGGCCACGACATTGATTTGGTGAACACTGCCGCCCATGACCACCAAGGCATCGGTTTCACCAGTTTGTTCAATGGCTTGCTTCAAGCGTTCGGGATACTTTCGCGAGTCTTTGAATTTCAAGGGGTCAACGGGGATGACTTCTTGACCGATTTCGTAGCGACCCTCGGGGTCCAAAAATGCATCCAAGCGCATGCGCGCAGAGATTCTGTGGTGGTGTGCACAGGTAGGGCAGACATTTTGATTTTGTTGTAAATCGTTGTTGTACAAAACCGTCTCGCAACTGGGGCACTTCACCCAAAGACCCTCAGGCACGCTTCTGCGGTCGGCTGGGTCGGTGGGCTGAATTTTTGGGGGCAATAATTTTTCAAGCCAACTCATGGTCTGCTCCTTTTGAGGGCGTATTGGCGCCTAACGGTTTGATGCAAAGTATTTTAGTACGCATCCAGTGCTTCGCGAATGTCGCTGATGAAGGTCGATATGCGTTGGAGTTTTTCGGTGTCTGTGCCCGCATGCATGAGTTCAATCAATTTGGTGCCGATGACCACAGCGTCAGCAACTTTTGATACAGCCTTGGCCGATTCTTTGTCGCGAATGCCAAAGCCCACGCCCACAGGGATGTGCACATGTTGTCTGATTTGCGGCAGCATGCGCTCAACGGCTTGCGTGTCAAGGTGAGCGGCGCCGGTGATGCCTTTGAGAGAAACATAGTAGACATAGCCGCTCGCCACTTGGCTGACGAGTTGCATGCGCTCAGGGGTGCTGGTGGGTGCCAACAAAAAGATCAAATCCATGTCTTTTTCTTTAAGCCGTTTGGCAAACTCGCCGCACTCCTCAGGCGGATAGTCAACCACCAAAACACCGTCCACACCCGCTTGATGGGCGTGATCAATGAAGGACCAAGCGCCGTGGTGGTGATCAAAGCTTTCGATCGGGTTGGCATAGCCCATCAAGACGACAGGGGTCTCTTCATCGCTTTGTCGAAAAGCTTTCACGCAAGCCAACACTTCGGTCATCCCGACGCCAAAACCAAGTGCTAGTTCACCAGCCTTTTGGATCACCGGCCCATCGGCCATGGGGTCGCTGAAAGGGATTCCCAGCTCAATGACATTGGCGCCGGCTTTGACCAAGGTGTGCATCAATTGAACGGTGATCTGAGGGCTTGGGTAGCCACACATGATGTAGGGGATCAGGGCCGTTTTTTTACGTCCAAGAAGGTTTTGAAAGGTGGATTGAATTCTGTTCATGGGAGGATGTGAATGGGCTGTGTGGCGCCGCCCTTGACCTCTTGGCCTCGGCAACTGGGGCGACAATAAAAGTCTGCGTGGCTCAAGTCAGCGACGGTGCCAATGTCTTTGTCGCCTCGCCCAGAGAGGTTCACCAAAATCGACTGGTCCTTGTGCATGGTCTTGGCCAGTTTCATGGCGTAGGCCACGGCATGACTCGATTCCAATGCAGGAATGATGCCCTCGGTGCGACAAAGGTAGTGAAAGGCTTCCAGGGCTTGCGTGTCCGTGATGCCCACGTATTGCGCTTTGCCGATGTCTTTGAGGTAGGCGTGTTCAGGTCCGACACCAGGATAATCGAGTCCCGCTGAGATGCTGTGGGTTTCAGTGATTTGGCCTTGAGCATTTTGTAAAATGTAGGTTCGGTTGCCATGCAAAACGCCAGGCACGCCGCGCTGCAAGGAGGCGGAGTGTTTGCCACTGTCCAAGCCCTCTCCGGCAGCTTCAACACCAATCAAGCGAGTGTTTGGAAAATCAAT
>Ga0209188_1000846_pt1 | contig 27196 bp, 27 predicted proteins | sample C_130625_EF_Meta_FD_187307 | JGI IMG/M metagenome (GOLD analysis project Ga0209188, IMG submission 187307) | Freshwater microbial communities from Lake Croche, Canada to study carbon cycling - C_130625_EF_MetaG (SPAdes) (version 2) | ecosystem: Environmental > Aquatic > Freshwater > Lake... | reverse complement strand
AACCCAAGCTGAATAAGCGGCATCACGCTTAGCCGGAAGGTTGCTCGGAAAAGTCTCGAGCGCCTCAACGATTTCGATTTGAGCCTCTTTGTTGTGGCGAGCTCGCTCAAGCAAGACCGGCAAGGCACCAATATTGTGAGTTCCAAAAACCACGTCAACCCAAGGAGCTTTTTCGAGAATCGTCTCTCGGTCTTTTTGAGCGAGGCAACCGCCAACGGCGATTTGCATTTTTGGGTTCTCTTTTTTCTTTGCGGCAAGAATGCCAAGGTTGCCATAAAGTTTGTTGTCGGCGTTCTCACGAACCGCACAGGTGTTGAAGACCACGATGTCCGACTCGCCAGCAACCCCTGCTACATAGCCGGCAGCCTCGAGCATGCCGGTTAGGCGCTCAGAGTCGTGAACATTCATTTGGCAGCCGTAGGTGCGAACCTCGTAGCTGCGCGTTGCGGTGGTTGTCATTAGAACTCAATTTTAGCTTGCGCTTCGGCACTGCGAATAGCCTTGCCGATTACATCGCCCGAATAACCTTTTCGAGCGAGAAAACTCGAAAGTCTGCGCATTTGGGTTTCGCGCGTCAAACCGTTCATCCGGCGCAGGCGATCAGCAGCGAGTTGAGTTGCGTTTTCGAGCTCGGAGTCACGGTCAAGCTCAATCAAAGCACTCTCGGCATGAGCCGAAAGCCCCCGCCGGTCAAGCTCTCTGCGAATAGCTCGAGCGGATTCACCCTTGAGAGCTACTCGCGTTTTAACAATTCCTTGAGCAAGCTTGGCGTCGTCTAAAAGTTGAACTTCGATAAAACGTTCGGCAACGGCGGCAGCAACCTCGGTTGTGGCACCTTTTTTGATGAGTGCCTGCTCGAGTTCGGCGACTGACTTTGAGGTGCGCGTTAGAATCCGAAGCGCCGCCTCTCGGGCGGCATCGGCCTCTAACGAGCCCGGTTCGGCAGGCTCAAAACTGCGCCTAGCAGGTTTTGCCCTGCGTGAACCGCGACGGCGAGGTTCATCCTCGCCGCCATCAATGTCGTTCACTAGCCTTCGTTGGCAACCTTGCGAACGTCAGCATTCGCAATCGGTTCGACGATTTCTTCAGCGACTTCGGCAACTAGGTCTGGAACCAATCGAGGGACACCGATCGAGAACTTGGTTTTGATTTTCTTTTCGATTTCGTCGGCAACCTTTGGGTTTTCGATGAGGAAAACACGCGACTTTTCTTTTCCTTGGCCGAGCTGTTCACCTTCGTAGGTGTACCAGGCGCCAGACTTCTTGACGATTTCAGCTTCAACACCGTAATCGAGCAAACTGCCCTCTCGCGAAATGCCAACTCCATACATGATGTCGAATTCGGCCTGCTTGAAAGGGGCTGCCATTTTGTTTTTCACTACTTTGACGCGAGTGCGGTTTCCGATGGCGTCGGTGCCGTCTTTTAGAGTTTCGATGCGACGGATGTCAAGACGAACCGAAGCGTAGAACTTCAATGCTTTACCTCCGGCGGTAGTTTCAGGAGAACCGAAGAACACACCAATCTTTTCGCGCAACTGGTTGATAAAGATTGCGGTGGTTTTTGTGTTGCTCAAACCACCGGTCAGCTTGCGAAGCGCTTGTGACATCAAACGAGCCTGGAGGCCAACGTGCGTGTCGCCCATCTCGCCTTCGATTTCGGCGCGAGGAACCAAGGCTGCCACTGAGTCAATGACGATGATGTCAATGCTGCCCGAACGAATAAGCATGTCGGTGATCTCAAGTGCCTGTTCACCGGTGTCGGGTTGGCTCACGAGAAGCGCATCGATGTCGACGCCGAGGGCCTTTGCGTAGTCAGGGTCTAGAGCGTGCTCAACGTCGATGAAGGCTGCGATGCCGCCGGCACGCTGGGCGTTGGCGATGGCGTGGAGAGCAAGGGTGGTTTTACCAGAAGACTCAGGGCCGTAGACCTCGATGATGCGGCCACGAGGCAAACCGCCAATACCGAGCGCAACGTCTAGCGCAATCGAACCGGTTGGGATAACTTCGACTGGAGCTCGGTCGTCTGAGCCGAGGCGCATAACCGAGCCTTTGCCAAACTGGCGGTCGATCTGGGCTAGCGCGGTGTCGAGTGCTTTTTCGCGTTCTGTTGGTGATGGCATGTCTGCTGACTTTCTCTAAGCGATTTGGTTTGACTTCAAGTTAGAACCAGCCTCCGACATTGGATGCAGGACTTTGAAACCTCGACAAATCTTTAAGCTTTATTACCTGTTAGCAGGTTACACATTTTCGAACAAGATTTCGAATCTTTTATTCGGCGTGTTGCTTTTTTGTAGGTTTGGATTTTCCGTGCCAACGAGATTTCGGAACTTCATTGGTCTTGCAAATCGCAAGCCACACCTCGCGGGGGTTCTCGCCGTCTGCCAAACACATCGCAGCCGTGCGATCGCCAAACTCGGTCAAAACCAAGTCTTTTTCGATGACTCCGGCATACGCTGCTCCAAACTCTTCGTCCATCAGGACTCGGAATTCGCTCAAGCGCATGTGGTTTAAGTGAGAGTTCTTTAGTTGACTAGCGGGCTAGAGAAGTCGGGGCGATACCGGCTGCGCCGAATCCTGCTGCCCCAAAAGTTGCTCGAGGTGCGTCAACCTGCTCTAGAAGCTCTTCGGCGCTGTCTGGAATCACTACGCCTTCTAAAAGCGCTAGGCGGTCAGAAACCTCGCGCATGATGATCGAAATTGGAACATCCAGCGCATCGGCAACCGAGGCCAAAATTTCTGAGGATGCTTCTTTTTGGCCGCGCTCGACTTCACTCAAATAGCCCAAAGCAACACTGGCGCGCGCTGCAACCTGACGCAGAGTGCGACCCTTGCGCTGGCGAAAATCGCGAAGCACGTCACCGATTTCTTGGCGAACCAAAACCATTTTGCAACCTTTCAAGGAGCCCCGAGTTGCGAACCCCAAACTTTGCTAGGTAAAGCTAACTTAGCCGAACCTACTACAAACATTAAATCGGGCGACTGACAAATGCTTGAAAATCACCTGAAGTGTTCCGTAAGAAAACTAAACCAGAGGTGTGCGACATTTAGTCCCGCGAAACTGCCGCTTCGAGCAAGCGCGTGCGAAGACCCCGAGAGAAGGTGTTGCTAGAGCGCAGCGGCCAGCAGCTTTAGCGCCGCCGCGACCACGCTCGACCTAATCTGGGCCCTGTCACCAGCAAACTGAAACTCGTGAACCTGCGCGCCGCCAGGGGCATCCAACGCAATAAAAACCAAGCCGACCGGTTTGCCCCCTTGGGCCTCGGGGCCAGCAACGCCGGTGCAGGCAACGCCAATCACAGACCCGATTCCGGATTCTGCGCCAGCAGCCATTTTTGATCGCACACCAGCAGCCATTTGGGCGGCAACTTCAGCGTCGACCGGGCCTACCCGAGCTAACAAGTTGGCGTCGACCCCGAGCAATGCGATCTTGAGCGCGGTGTCATAGGCCACGATTGAACCAAGAAGCACCTTGGATGACCCCGGCACATCAACGAGGGCAGAAGCTAGGGCTCCCCCGGTTAGCGACTCAGCCAAGGCCAGTTTTAGACCCTGATTGGTCAGAGTTTCAACAAGTTGAGTTGCGACGGTCAGAGCTGACATGTTCAAAATCTCTAGGCGTGCGGAACGTCGGCTGGTGCCGGCTCATCGTTCGAATGTTTCGTCGCGGCAACGAGGTATTGCAAACCGGTGTAAATCGTCACCAAAAGCGTTACATAGAGCAACCCGGTTGTCAGAGTTTCGTACCATCGCGGCCAGACATGCGTCAACGGCGCAATCAGCAACCCGACGGTAACCGACTGCAAAACCGTCTTTAGCTTGCCGCCGCCCGAAGCTGCGACGATGCGCTTGCGAATCACTGCGAATCGATAAAAAGTAATGCCCAGCTCGCGCACCAAAAGCAAGGCCGTCACCCACCACTCAACCACTCCTAAGACGCTGAGAGTCACGAGAGCGCCCCCGATAAGCGCTTTATCGGCGATTGGGTCAAGGATGATTCCAAGATTCGTGATCAAGCCGCGGCGGCGGGCAATGAATCCGTCGAGCCCATCGGTTGAAATTGCAAGCACAAAAACTGCGAGTGAAACCCAGCGGCCCGTTGACGAGAGCGATGGCGTGCTGTTGATCAAAAGCCAAATGAAAACTGGCACCATGAGAATTCTCAGGGCTGTGATTGAGTTCGGAAGGTTAAACATTTTTTCGGTGGAGCGCTTATAGCCGCCGGCTTGCGAATTGGTGCCGGTTGAAATTTCGTTCAAGTTATTGCCTGCCTGTTAAAAACCAGGCGTCTTCGTCGCCTTCGTCATCGTCAGTTGCCCTCGGAATGAAGTCATCGATACTGCCGGCCGCCAAGTTGCCACGATCAATGCCCGGCTCCTCATAAAAACCCTGGCTTTCAGAGTCTGAATCCTCAGGGTCAAAACCAGGATCCAGCGCCGGGTAATCAAGGTTTTGCGGCAGTGAATCGATCACGGCTGCTGCCTGAACGACCGCCGTGGTAGCGCTTGAACCGGGCTCTCCACGAAGCTGAGCCAAAACCTGCGCGAGGTCTTCAGGTCGAACCAAAACTTCGCGGGCTTTAGAACCTTCACTCGGACCAACAATATTTCGCGACTCGAGGAGGTCCATAAGTCGACCGGCCTTGGCAAAACCAACTCTTAACTTGCGCTGCAACATCGAGGTCGAGCCAAACTGTGAGTTCACGATCAACTCAGCGGCCTGCAACAAAACATCCAAGTCGTCACCGATGTCGGCGTCGACCATTTTGGCAACCGCTACCTCTTGCACGTCGGCACGATATTCGGGCTCCATCTGGCGCTTTACGTGGGCGACGATTTCATCGATTTCAGTCTCGGTAACCCAAGCTCCCTGAACGCGAATCGGTTTGTTGGTTCCAGATGGTGAAAACAGCGCGTCGCCCTGGCCAATGAGTTTTTCGGCACCCGGTTGGTCGAGAATAACGCGAGAGTCAGTAAGCGAAGAAACCGAGAAAGCGAGGCGGCTCGGAACGTTGGCCTTTATTAGACCGGTAACGACGTCGACCGAAGGCCGCTGAGTGGCCAAAACCAAGTGGATGCCAGACGCACGAGCCAACTGGGTGATGCGCACGATAGAGTCTTCGACATCGCGCGGGGCAACAATCATGAGGTCTGCAAGCTCGTCGACCACAACCAGTAAGTATGGGTAGGGCTGCAAGACGCGCAGGCTGCCCTCTTTTGGCTTGATTTCGCCCGCAACCACGGCTTTGTTGAAATCATCGATGTGCTTGAAGCCAAAGCGCTGAAGGTCGTCATAGCGCATGTCCATCTCTTTAACGACCCACTGCAGTGCCTCAGCAGCTTTTTTTGCGTTGGTGATGATTGGCGTGATGAGGTGTGGAACCCCTTCGTAGGCGGTGAGTTCAACGCGCTTCGGGTCAATCAAAACCATGCGAACCTCTGCCGGCTTTGAACGCATCAAAATCGAAGTAATCATCGAGTTCACAAAAGACGACTTGCCCGCGCCGGTAGCACCAGCCACCAACAGGTGAGGCATCTTGGCTAGGTTAGCCACAACGAAGCCGCCCTCAACGTCTTTGCCGACCCCAATGGTTAGCGGGTGTTTGCTTGCGATGGCGTTCTGAGAACGCAAGACATCGCCGAGCGAAACAGTTTCACGGTCGGCATTTGGAACCTCGATGCCAATCAGCGACTTGCCCGGAATCGGTGCGAGGATGCGAACCTCGTTGCTCGCCACAGCATAAGAAATGTTATTGGCGAGACGGGTTACGGCCTCAACTTTTACACCCGGAGCAAGCTCAACCTCGTAGCGCGTAACCGTTGGCCCGCGCGAGAAACCCACGACAGCCGCCTCAACGCCAAACTCACGAAACACTGCGCTGACGGCCGCGACAATGACCGAGTTGGCCTCGCTCTTGGCTTTTGGTGGGGTTCCAGGAACCAACATGTTCGCCGGTGGCAAAATGTAGGGGCGCACGGCCCTGGCTGCGGGAGCCGCGGCAGGTGCAGCCGGTTCGGTTGCGTTGCCAACGACCGGCATTGGCGCGGTTGATGTGCCAGGAGAAGAAAAAGTTGGCATGGCCGCTGTTGCCGCCGGGGCTAGGTCAACCTGGTTCGAGACCTGGTCCACCTCGGCAAAAAGCGTGTCGAACTCGTCGCCCTCGATCGGCACGCGAGCGGTAGCGTCAGAATCGAGCTCCAAAGCCGTGTCGTAGGCGCGCTCTGAATCCTTGCCCTTGCGCCACCATGGAACTTTGGTTCCGTCAAAAGCATCAGTTTCAGAGGTGACGCCAATCGCCCGCGAACCCGCGTCCGAGCTGCCAGCATCCGTCTCGGTTTTAGGTTCACCAAAGAGATAAACGTAAAACTCTTGGAGCCTCGCCCAAACTCGATTCGGCGCGGTCTTGGTCATGATCAGAATCGTTCCCACGGTCAACAGCGCCATAACCGGCACCGCGCCCCAAATCGTTAGCCCGGTTAGCAGAGGAATGCCGATCAGCCAACCCAGTAAACCGCCGGCATTTCGCATTTGCTCAGGATGGTTTTGAGGGGTAGCGGCCGAGTTGAACAGAAAAAAGAAACCGCTGACGGTGGCCAAAAATAGAAACAGCCCAAAACCGATACGTCCGTTGTCGCGAACCGTTGACGGGTGGCGCATCAGATAGACCGAAAAAATCACCATGATGACCGGCAAAACGATTGAAAGCACGCCAAACATAAGCCCAAATGTCCAAGTATGAACGGCCTGGGTCCACTCGACCGCAGGCATAAACCAGTTAATGACGGCGCCGGCCACCGCCAAAATGATGATCAGAAACGGCAACCCGTCTCGGCGGTCTTCACGCGCGATTTTTTCTTGGCTCAGCGATCGAGCCAAGGCACCTGTGATGTGGGCAAAGAACAGGTAGGTCAAAACCACCCAGCGCCAAAACCCTTCGGCTGGCGGTTCGTAGGTATTCGGGTTGATTCCAACCGTGCGGTTTCGAGCTGGCGAAGCAGTTTGGCGCTTGCTCGAGCCTGCCGAAGACCCTCGACCGCTAGCAGCCGCTGGTCGGCGCGACGAAGTTGGCCGATTAGACATAGCTCAAAAGTAACAGCGTGAGGGCTCTTTTTGCCTTAGCCACGCTAGACCAGAGTCGTCGCCAAAAAGGCTTCAAGGTTGTCAAAATAGCTGGTCATTCCCTCTTGGGTGCGAGGAATCTGTTCAGCCGGCATCTCGCCGAACTGACTAAATTTGCACCAAGATTGCCCGTCACCGCGGTCTTCAAATTCGATAACCACAGTGTGAGAAGGTGTCGATTCATCCTTGGCTTTAAACTCGGCGGCGTCTGTTGTGTAGTGCATCGAGTGCACCATCAACTTAAAAGTGACCACCTCTGAATAACTGCCGTAGAAGCAGGCGTCTGGCTGGCCAAAAGCGCTCACATCAACCGCAACCGACCAACGGCCCCCAACTCGAGGTTCATTCACAACCGAACCCGGCACGACCTTTAGAACCGTCGGAGAATACCACTGCTCGAGCGCCGCAGGCTCGGCCCAAGCGTGCCAAAGGCTGCCCACAGCAACCGAGAAATCGCGTTCTACCGAATACAAAAACTTCGACAAATCAACTGACATTTAGGCCTCGATTACAACCGGAATAATCATTGGGCGACGGCGGTGAGCCTTGCTGACCCAACCGCCGATGGTGCGGCGAATTACCTGCTGCAGACCATAGCTATCGCGGGTTCCATTGGCCATTGCGTCAAGGAGCGCGCGCTCGATTTGCGGCCGCACGTTGTCAAAAACATGGTCCTCTTCGGCAAAAGCCCGAGCGCGAATCTCAGGTCCGACAACAAGTTTTCCGCTTGCCTTATCGATTACGCAGAAAATCGAGATGAAGCCCTCGGCCGCCAAAGTTCGACGGTCTTTCAGGTCTTCTTCGGTGATGGTGCCTACCTTGTTGCCGTCAACAAACAACAGCCCGCACTCAACGGCACCCACAACTTCGGCGATGCCGTCTTTGAGGTCGATTACCCAGCCATCCTCGGTAATTAAAACGCGCTCGGATGCCACACCGGTTTGCTCGGCCAACTTGCCGTTGGCAATCAGGTGGCGATATTCACCGTGCACCGGCATCACGTTTTTAGGCTTCAAAATGTTGTAGCAGTAGAGCAGCTCGCCAGCGGCCGCGTGACCCGAAACGTGCACCTTGGCGTTGCCCTTGTGAATCACGTTTGCGCCGAGCTTGGTCAGCCCGTCAATAACTCGATAAACCGCGTTTTCGTTTCCTGGAATCAACGAACTGGCAAGAATAACGGTGTCGCCTTCGCCGACCTCGATGTTGTGGTCGAGGTTGGCCATGCGTGCCAAAACCGCCATCGGCTCACCCTGTGAACCTGTGCTCATGTAAACGATTTTGTCGAGAGGCAGGTCAGCCGCTTTTTTGAGATCTATCAAGACATCGCCGGGAACGTTAAGGTAGCCCATCGAAGACGCTATCTCCATGTTGCGAACCATGCTGCGGCCAACGAGTGCTACTCGGCGACCGTGCTCGTGAGCGGCGTCGAGGACCTGCTGCACTCGGTGAACGTGTGAGCTAAACGAGGCGACGATAACCTGGCGTTTTGAGCGACCGATGATGTCGGCGATTACCGGGCCGATGTCCTTTTCGAGCGGGGTAAACCCCGGCACGTCGGCGTTAGTCGAGTCGCTCATAAACAGATCGAGACCCTCTTCGCCGATGCGAGCAAAAGCGCGAAGGTCGGTGAGCCTGCCATCCAATGGAATCTGATCCATCTTGAAGTCACCAGTGTGCAGGACGATTCCGGCTTCGGTGCGAATCACAACGGCGAGCGCGTCTGGAATCGAGTGGTTCACGGCAACAAACTCAAGGTCAAAGTCGGCAAGTTTCTCGCGACGGCCCTCGGCCACCACCATGCTGTAGGCCGTGATGCGGTGCTCTTTGAGCTTGGCCTCAACAAAAGCTAGGGTCAACGCCGAACCAATCAGCGGAATATCCTGCTTCAGTCGCAACAGGTAGGGCACTCCCCCGATGTGATCCTCGTGCCCGTGGGTTAGCACGATGCCGACAACATCATCAAGTCGGTCACGGATGTAGCCAAAGTCAGGCAAAATCACGTCTACGCCCGGCTGGTGTTCCTCGGGGAACAGCACGCCGCAGTCAACAATCAGCAACTTGCCGTTGATTTCAAAAACGGTCATGTTTCGACCGATCTCGCCGATGCCACCGAGCGGAACGATGCGCAAGACGCCGCGGCGCAGCGGGGCTGGCGCGGGGAGGGTTTGAACCATTGGTTCTCTTTTCATATTCAGTTGGTTATTTATTTTGTCCAGCACTGTTGCTGAACCGAATGATTTGCGCCGAGCGCGTTGTGTTTATCGAGTTGTGTTTAGCGAGTTGTTCCGGCAACTTTTGGCAGTGCGCCGCCAGCGGCAGCGTTTCGGTCTGGTCTGAAGTTTTCGAAGCTCAGGCCGGTAATGGTCTTGACCTTGTCGATGTCGTCTTCGATGCGCGCCGCTTCGGCGTCTTCTGGGCCAACCAACGGCAAACGCACCCGCGGGCTATCGATGATTCCTAAGCCGTGCAGCGCATACTTGGTGGCCACTGTGCCGGGAACGTGAGTCATCAACGCACGCTGCAAGGGCTCGAGCGTGTTGTGAACTTCGAGGGCGTGGTTAAAGTCGTTGCGGTTGGTTGCGTCAACCAGTTCACGATAAGCGGCAGGCGCAACGTTTGCGGTCACCCCGATCAAGCCGGTGGCACCAATCGAAAGGTGAGGCAGCGCGTTGCTGTCATCCCCAGAAAAATAAATCAAATCGGTTTCGTTCATGATGCGCGAGGCCTGAGCCAGGTCACCCTTTGCATCTTTGACGGCAACAATATTCGGATGCTTGGCAGCACGGTGAAAAGTGTCATAGGCAATCGGAATGCCCGAGCGACCGGGGATGTCGTAGAGGATTACCGGAAGGTCGGTGGCATCAGCGATTAGGCGAAAGTGGGTGAGAACACCGGCTTGCGAAGGCTTGTTGTAGTAGGGCGTGACGATCATTACGCCGTCGGCACCCGCGGCCTCGCTGGCTTTGTAGAGCTGAATCGCGTGAGCGGTTTCGTTTGAGCCACCTCCGGTGATAACTTTGGCGCGACCAGATGAAACGCTCTTGGCAACTGTAACCAATTTGATTTTTTCGGCATCGGTGAGGGTTGAGGTTTCGCCGGTCGTGCCTGAAACAACAACGCCGTCGGCGCCGTTGCTGATGATGTAGTCGATGAGTTTTTCTGTGCTGGCCCAGTCAACTTCACCCTCGTGGTTCATAGGTGTAACGAGTGCTACCAGCACCTGACCAAATAACTCTTTACCGTTTTGAGACATCGAAGTTGGAATCCTTAGTTAGGGCGCGACGCGGCCGTTGGCATTGAAAGATTCAAAAGTTAGCGGCATCAACTTAGCCCAGAAGTCTTCCATCTTTTCAGCGCACATCTCAATCTCGCGCTGCGGGAACGAAGGAAAATGCGTGCCTTCGCGCTTGGTGCGCAGGCTCAAAAAGTTCATCAGGGCGCGCGCGTTCATAGTGACATACATGCTCGAATAAATGTTTAGCGGCAACACGATTCGCGCAACCTCACGAGCGACACCTGCCTCTAGCATGCGCTGATAAGACTCATAAGACTCAGTTGACGCCTTGCGAGACTCCTGCTCAACCAAAGCAATCTGCTCGGGAGTACCGGGCAGGAATTCGTAGTGACCGGTCTTTCCGGTCTGAACCAGGTTGCGGTCGGGGCCGGGAACGTAAAACACCGGGCTCAGTTCCTTGTAGCGACCTGACTCTTCGTTATAGCTGGCAATGCGGTGGCGCATGAACTCGCGAAAAACAAAAATCGGTGCCTGCACATAAAAAGTCATTGAGTTGTGTTCGAAGGGGCTGCCGTGACGGTCACGCATCAAATAGTTGATGAGACCGCGGCTTCGCTGATCGGCTTCGGCATCTTGCTCTGTCATCGCGGCGTCGAGGCTTTGCTCACCCTGAGTTGAAACTCGCGCGGCAAAAAGAACATCCTGGTCGCTAGCGTTGGAGCGCACCAATTCGACGGTAACGTCGCTTCTAAAAATTACATCAGACACACCTAAATCTTAGGCGGTGCGAGCCAGTGGCCGCACTCAACGCCTACGCGCGCCCCAACAAATTGCGCGTGCGTAAAAATCAGACACAAATCCGCTTGGATGGTCGGCAGCTCGTAGCCTTGAACCATGCCCCTAGAAGTCAAGCTTGTTTTGTTTGTAGCCCTTGCGCTGCTCACAATTGCGGCCGGGTTGATTTGGAAGGCAAGAAGCGGCAGCGCAAATTCTGTGAAAGCCGGTGAAAGCGTCGACCTGGGCAAACTAAAAGCTGTCAAGGATGGCGCCCCCGTAAGCCAGTTTGGTCACAAAGTTACTTTCGTTCAGTTCTCAACTGAGGTTTGCGCGCAGTGTCGCCAAACCGCCCGCCTACTGGGTGAAGTTGAAGCCAAACACAAAGACGTCTTGCACCTAGAGGTGGATGTCACGAATCGACTTGAATTGGCCGCGCACTTCAAGGTCCTGCAAACCCCCACCACGCTCGTCTTAGATTCAACCGGTCGCGTTAGGTCGCGAATTGGTGGAGCTCCAAAGCCAAACGTAATCGCCCAAGAACTAGAAAAACTAGAGGTCAACTAATGTCAACAGCAAACGAAACCAAACCGGTAGGCATCGACCCGCGCGGGCCAAGGTTTGGTGCAACCATTACAAATGTTTTGAGCATTGTGATTTTCTTCTTTGCTTTAGATTCAGACCCGATAAACCAAAGCGCTGCCTACCTCTTATTGGTTCTGGCTGCCGCACTGTTTGCGGTTGGAGCGTTTTTTGGAACTAGCAGTCATCCGTATGCTTGGCTTTATAAAAAGCTCGTTCGGCCTCGACTCGGCGCTCCAAAAGAGCTCGAAGATCCGCGTCCACCTCAGTTTGCACAGGCAGTCGGGCTATTTGTCGCTGCAGTAGGAATCGTCTTGCAGGCAGTCGGCGTCACCTACGGTGTCGCAATCGCAGCTGCCGCTTTATTTGTTGCAACAACGCTGCAGGCCTACTTTGCCTACTGCCTCGGATGCCAAATTTACCTAGCCTTGAAACGCTCCGGCATCATTCGCGCGAGCTAACCGAATCGCCCTGCGCATAGCCGAACGCGCACGACGTCGGTCGCCCGAAGCGTCATAGGCTAGGCCCAGCGAAAACCACGCCGACCAAAGTTCTGGATTAGCTTCGGCCGCCTTACTAAAACGCTCAAACTCGGCATCGGCAGAAACACGAGTGGGTCGACCGCTAGGCCGCACATCCAACTGCAATTCTGGGTATTCACCTCGGGTCAACAGGGTTTTCGAAAGCTTTTCAAGCCGAAATCCAAACCTGAGTTCGACGAAAACTCCGAAGATTCCGACCATCGGAAAAACAATCAAAACAGAGCCCATGATGACCCCGGCCAAGCGCCCGCTCTGAATCAAAATAATCGCTTTATCGCCGAGAAGAAGAACATAGAGAATCGTCAGGGCGGCCATCACCATGGCCCAAATTTTTGCGTTCATCGAAGCCTAGACTCTATTTTTTGAAGCTTCGACGACAGCCTGCAGGCCAACCGTTAGCCCAACCGCTTTTGCGGCTGCCCGCAACGAAAGTAAAATGCCGGCTTCATATGCTCGCACCGAGGTGGTCTCGTGGCTCAGGGTTAGCAGCTCACTTTCGCCACCAAAAAAAACATCTTGCTTCGCTGAAACACCCGAAAGACGCATGCTGTGAATCGGAACCCCCGCAGCGATTTGCCCCCGCGCCGATTGACCGACTCCGGGCACCAGCGGTTGGGTTAAACCTGCGTCGGCTCTCGCATGGGCAATCATTTCGGCGGTTCGAACTGACGTGCCAGAGGGCGAATCGATTTTGCCCGCGTGGTGCACCTCAACGATTTCGATGGAATTGAAAAACGTTGCCGCCTCGGCCGCAAATTTGCTGGCCAGCATTGAGCCAATAGAAAAATTAGGAATCACCAAAACAGCTGGCGCCGACGCACCCGCGGTTTGACCGGCAATCGTCGCGGCCACAAGTTTTGATTCGATTCCTGCGAGCTTGGAAGCAGACCAACCGCTAGTGCCAACCACAACCTTGAGACCGTGCGAAACGCAAAAAGCAACGACGCTCTCGCTAACGTCAAACCGAGTAACGTCAAACACCACGTCGGCTCCCAAAACCTGTGCGAGCTCGCTCTTGGAATCAAGCGCGGCGTGCAAGCGCAGGTCTTGCGCCGCGTCGATTAGCTCAAGGGCAAGTTTGCCCATGCGCCCCGTGGCGCCAACAACAGCTACTGAAATGCTCATAACTAAATCTTAAGCAGGGATTCGAACATTGCCTCTTCAACATCGCCGACCGCAACTATTGAGCGTTCTCGGCCCAACAGCCAGCCAGCTAGATCTTGAACCTCCGAAAGCGTGACCGCCTCAAAGTGTTCCAGAGTCGAATACAGGTCTAAAAATTCACCGGTGGTAAGTTCTGAACCGGTCAAACGGTTCATTCGCGCCTGCGAACTTTCGAATTTAAGTGCCAAGCCGCCCGAAATGTTTCCCTTGGCCAGAGTTAGTTCGGCCTCGGTGATGCCGCTCTGAGCAACTTTCTCGAGCTCGGTGAGCATCAGTTTGCTGACTTCGGTTGTCTTGGATGGCGAGCAACCGGCGTAGAGACCAAAATACGCGGCGTCAGAGTATCCCTGGTTAAAAGAGAACACGCTGTAGGCAAGACCGCGTTTTTCGCGAATCTCTTGGAATAGTCTTGAGCTCATTCCCCCACCCAAAACGGTGTTCAAAATTGCCATCGCAAAACGTCGCTTGTCGTCGGCAATCAAACCCTGCATGCCAATCAAAACGTTGGCTTGCGCAATCGGGCGTTTCACGAGTTTGAGTTGAGCACCCCTTGAAATCTTGGCCTCTGCAACCTGGCGTCGCGCGACCGGTTTGGCAGAAACACCGAGGTCCATCCCGGCTTTGCTCAACGCCTCTTCTACCTGGTTGATTAGCTGTTCGTGATCCACTCCCCCGGCGGCGGTAACAACAAGGTCTTGTGGCCGGTAGTTCTGCTGGTAATAGCTCCAAACTGCGTCGCGGGTTACCGCGTTGATGGTTTCTGGAGTGCCGCCAATCGGCCTACCTAGCTCATGATCACCGAGAACTGCCTCGGCAAACGCTTCAAACGCGACATCCTGTGGGTCATCGTCGTTCATCGCAAGTTCTTCAAGAATCACGGTTCGTTCGTTTTCGAACTCGGTTTTGTCGATTACCGAGTCGGCGAGCATGTCGCCTATGACATCGACAGCTAGGGGCAAAGCGGTGCTCTGCACGCGCGCGTAGTAGCTGGTGTGCTCTTTGCCGGTTGAAGCGTTGGATGAACCACCAACCGAGTCAAACGCAATCGCGATGTCGAGTGCGGTGCGGCGCTTGGTGCCCTTGAACAGCAGGTGTTCTAGAAAATGCGTGCTTCCGAAATCGTTATTCGTTTCATCACGAGAACCAACCGCTACCGAAAAAGAAACGCTCGCGCTTGCGGCCGCCGGCATGGTCTCGGTTAAAACACGAACACCGCTGTCGAGGATAGTGCGGCGGACCACACTACCCTCGCTAGCGGTGAACGAGAGTTCGCGCTGGTCTAGATCAAAAATAATTTCAGTCATGGCTAAACCAGCTCTTTGCTTTTTAGTTTTAAAACGGTTGTTATTCTTCGTCGCTTGAGTCGTCAGCGGCGGCCGAAGCTGCGCTTTCTTCACCCTCAACAACTGGGGCTAGAGAAAGCTTGCCACGGTCGTCAATCTTGGTGATTTCAACCTGAAGGCGCTGACCAACCTCAAGAACGTCTTCAACGTTCTCAACGCGCTTGCCTTCAGCAATCTTGCGAAGCTCTGAGATGTGCAACAGGCCATCCTTGCCAGGCACAAGTGAAACAAACGCACCAAAGGTGGCTAGCTTCACAACGGTGCCCAAGAAGCGCTCGCCAATCTCAGGAACGTGAGGGTTAGCGATTGCGTTCACAGCAGCGCGAGCAGCTTCAGCCGAAGGGCCGTCAGTTGCGCCAATGTAAACAGTGCCGTCGTCTTCAATCGAAATGTCAGCGCCGGTGTCTTCTTGAATCTGGTTGATCATCTTGCCCTTAGGGCCAATGACCTCACCGATCTTGTCAACCGGAATCTTCACTGCAATAACGCGTGGAGCGGTTGGGGCCATCTCGTCAGGTGAGTCGATGACCTGCTCCATGATGTCGAGGATGTAGTGACGGGCTTCACGAGCCTGAGTCAACGCACCACCCAAGACTGAGGCTGGAATGCCGTCGAGCTTGGTATCGAGCTGAATCGCGGTGATGAAGTTGCGAGTTCCGGCAACCTTGAAGTCCATGTCGCCTAGAGCATCTTCGGCACCAAGGATGTCGGTTAGCGCGGCATACTTAGTTTTTCCGTCGATGGTGTCTGAGATCAGACCCATTGCGATTCCCGCAACAGTTGCCTTTAGAGGAACACCGGCGTTTAGAAGGCCGAGAGTCGAGGCACAAACCGAACCCATTGAGGTTGAACCGTTTGATCCGAGTGCTTCTGAAACCTGGCGAATCGCATATGGGAACTCGCTGCGGCTAGGAAGAACTGGAACCAAGGCACGCTCTGCGAGTGCACCGTGACCGATTTCGCGACGCTTCGGGCTGCCAACACGACCAACCTCACCGGTTGAATATGGTGGGAAGTTGTAGTTGTGCATGTAGCGCTTTGAGGTCACCGGAGTCAGTGCGTCAATCTGTTGTTCCATCTTGAGCATGTTCAAAGTGGTGATTCCCAAAATTTGGGTTTCTCCGCGCTGGAAGATAGCCGAGCCATGAACACGAGGAATAACGCCAACTTCAACATCAATTACACGGATGTCGCGAAGACCGCGGCCGTCAATGCGAATGCCCTCGTTTAGCACGCGGGTGCGCATAACCTTTTTGGTAACTGACTTGTAAGCTGCGCTGAACTGAGCCATTTGGGCTTCGTCTAGACGCTCTGCAAGTGCCTCTTTGGTGCGTGCCTTTAGGGCGTCGTCAGCATTCTGACGCTCGACCTTGTCGGCGATTTGGTAGACGGTTGCAAGTTCGGTCTGAGCAAGCTCAGCAACGGCGTTGAAAACCTCGTCGGTGTAAGGCAAGAACACTGGGTACTCTGCGGTTGGCTTTGCAGCCTTGGCAGCTAGGCGAGCCTGGGCATCGATGAGAATCTTGATGAAAGGCTTCGAAGCCTCAAGACCCTGAAAGACGACGTCTTCGCTCGGGGCAACTGCCCCCTCTGAGATTAGGTTCCATGAGTTTTCTGAAGCCTCTGCCTCAACCATCATGATTGCAACGTCTTCGACGCCGTTCTCAACGATTAGGCGACCGGCAACAACCATGTTGAAAACGGCACGCTCAAGCTGTGAGTACTTAGGGAACGCAACCCACTGACCGTCGATAAGTGCAACGCGCACACCACCGATTGGGCCCGAGAAAGGCAAACCGGCTAGCTGGGTTGACATCGATGCCGCGTTGATCGCGATAACGTCGTAAAGCTCTTCAGGGGCAATCGCCATAACCTGAACAACTACCTGAATCTCGTTGCGCAAACCGTCAACGAATGATGGGCGAAGCGGGCGGTCAATCAAACGGCAGGCAAGAATCGCCTCGGTTGATGGGCGACCTTCGCGGCGAAAGAAGCTGCCTGGGATTTTTCCGGCAGCATACATACGCTCTTCAACGTCGATGGTTAGCGGAAAAAAGTCAAACTGATCTTTTGGCTGCTTGCTGGCAGTTGTTGCCGAAAACAACATGGTTTCAGCGTCTAGGTAAACAGCTGCGGCACCCTGTGCCTGCTGAGCTAGACGACCGGTTTCGAAACGAATAACGCGCTTTCCGTACTTGCCGTTATCGATTTCTGCGTATTCAAATTGAGTGCCTTCCATAGGCTCTACTTTGTCTGGACCAACCATTGGTCTCTCCTCTTATTTCTTTGTTTTTCACCACCGACGCTTTGGTCAGCAGCGCGATACCCCAGCAAAGTGGAGCTCTTAAGCGCAGAACTCAAACATCCAAGCGCAAAAAACGCCTGAAGTCGGTTGTGAAAATGAGCGGTCGCGCAGGTAAACCTGCCCACATTTGAGGGTTGCCCTGGTCTGCAGTAGTAAACCTTGCGAAAATTCCCCAAGATCTGCAACCGAAGACCAGCAAACCTGCCACGATGCTCTATTGCCAAGACTAACAGAAGGCCCCGAAAAAGGGCAGTTAAAAGCAAACGCACCCTCGAGTTTTATTTCGAGGATGCGAGAAACTTTGCTAGAAGCGCAGTCGCCAGATTTAGCGGCGAAGGCCTAGACGCTCAATCAGGGTGCGGTAGCGGTTGATGTCTACACCCTGTAGGTAACCGAGAAGGCGACGACGCTGACCAACCAAGATCAAAAGACCGCGGCGGCTGTGGTGGTCGTGCTTGTGCTCTTTTAGGTGCTCGGTTAGGTCTTTGATGCGCTGAGTTAGCACAGCAACCTGGACCTCTGGCGAACCAGTGTCACCCTCGTGAGTTGCAAACTCGTTGATGATTGAAGTTTTTACTGCTGAGTCGAGAGCCATTTGATTCCTTTCAGAGATCTCGCTGCACGGTGCTTAAACGGGATTGTTTAGGCGCTATCTTTCCGTGGCCGATTCACGGCAACCTGACAAGCCTAGCCCATAAGACCCTCGGATGCCACCCCAGGTCAAAGTTGACCAGCACTATTGCGAAACCTTGCCGCTAGGCCCATCCGTCTTTTGGCGCCTCGGTTGTCGGCGCGTAGCGATTACCGCGCCATGACGGCTTTGACTTCAGGAGCGTCAAAACAAACTGAAAGGTGACTACCGGCAATAGCGAAAGAATCGACCATCCAAAAGCATTTGCGAAGCGAGTGGCAAGCATAAGGTCTTGAGCGTCGGTTGGTTCTTTCAAAGTCATGTAAACAACGAGGGTTTCTCTAAAAAGCAAAATTGCCGGGCCAGAAACCGCTAACAAAATCAATGGGATAAGCCCGGTCAAAAGCCAGTAACCGCTGAATCCGACGTCGTGGAATCGGCGCACCGTCAGCGGCAAGATCCAAAAATACAAAGCCAGATTCACCAGGTTTTGCAGGTTTAAAAGGTTTATCGACTGCGCGCTTGGGCTGATGAGGCTGTCGATGGTTGCCACCACGATTAAAACCAAGAAGGCAAAAAGCGTGAAATACCAGTATTCCGGGCGGCCTGAGACGCCCTTGTAGTCTTTCCAACGTTTGAATACGGTTTTTACTGCACCAGCGAAAGTCATTCATACTCCTTGTTTGCTTCAGTTTAGGCGACTTGATGATTCAAGAAAAATAGAAGCCCCCGAACACCCTAGGGGGCGGCGTTCGGAGGCTTCTTCGCAACAGGCCGGTGGGATTAATCCGGATTATTCTGCTGCGCGTCTAGAAAATCTTTAGTCGTCGGCACCTTCGCCGTCGTCCTGATTGTCGTCCTTTTTGTCACCCTTGTGGTCGGCCCCGTCATCGCCACCACTAAATTTTGGCGGCACGATTACTTGGGTTCCACTTGAAGAACTTGATGTTGGGCTTGGGTCGGTAGCTACCGGTGCAGGCGCGGTTGAGGCGTCAGGCGCGGTTGAGGCGTCAGGAGCGCTTGCCGAACTTGGGTCTGAGCCAACAGTGGGATCAACGATTTGACCAGGTTCTGCATCAGCTGCGTCTCCCGTAAAGTTTGGGTCGGCAATTTTGTTCGCTTCAGAGCCGACTGCCGGAGCAGTTGCGTCAGCCGGTGCCTGTGAAATTTCCGCGGTTACCGGTGCCAAAACTGCTGGAATCGAGCCGGTCATAGCGAACGCTCCACCGCCAACCATTGCCCCAAAGATTACGAATCCGCTGGTGATTAGCAGGCCAGACTTGACGCGTGACGAAGAAGCCGATGGCTTGTCGTGCTCGTAAACAACGTTTATGTCGTTTGGTGCTGATTCTTTGAATTCTGGGTTCTGGTCACTCATGGCTCTCCTTGATAGAACTTATAAGTTTATTAAGGCACTGTTCCTTGGGCGAATGCCCAAAATAGCCTGTGAAAACCCTGTGAATTTCTAACTGGCGAGGCGGGTGCGAACTTTGTCGAGATCGCGGTAAATTTCGGCAACGAGGTCTTCCACGCCATTGAACTTCGCAGAGGGCCGGATGAAATCGACGTATTCGAGGGTCACGACTTTGTCGTAAAGGTCAAGATCGGTCTCATCAATCACGTGGGACTCGACTAGGCGCGGCACCGCCTGAAAAGTTTCGTTGACCCCAACCGAATGAGCTGCCGCGTACCTCACGCCGTCGGCGATGAGCCAACCGGCATACACCCCGTCTAGAGGGAGGTAGCCTTCTGACTCGCGGCTGAGGTTTGCTGTCGGAAAACCGATTGTTCTTCCGATTTTGAGGCCGTGCTCCACAACGCCGACGGTGGTGTGGACTCGACCAAACATTTGATTGGCAAGTGCAACATCGCCGCGATCCAAGGCATCACGGATGGCGCTGGTTGAAACCCTGAGACCCCCCAGCATTACCGGCTCGATGCTCGCCGCCTCGAATCCGAGTTCCTTGCCAAAACCAGTTAGCTCGTCAAGACCGCAGGCGCCGCCGCGACCAAACCTAAAGTCAGGGCCAATCAAAACATTGGTGGCGTGCAGTTTGTCTACCAAAACTGTTTTCGCAAACTCTTCGCCGGTCACCGCAGCTAGTTCAAGGGTGAAAGGCAAGACCAAAACTGCGTCGATTCCCAAGCTTTCAATCAGTGCAAGTTTTTGCGTTGGGCCAATCAGCGGAAGCCTGGCTCGCTCGGGTTTCAACACGGCATCGGGGTGACGATCAAAAGTCACCATCACGCTCTTGAGATTTTTTGTAGAGGCTCCGGCCGCCTTCAAATCGACGACAGTTTGAATGAGCTTTTGATGCCCAAGGTGGATGCCGTCAAATTTTCCGATGGTCACGACTGACGCTTCGATTCCGCGAACTTCATCCAGAGATCTAAATATTTGCATTAGTTAGCCGCCAACCTGCTCTGTCGGCGTAAGTAAAAGAGCCCGAAAATCGGAAGAACTAGCGGAAGGCAGGCATACGCCGCACCGTAAAACCACCACACAGTATGAAAGTGATTGAGCTCAAACACGAAGAAACCGGCCGTGCCCACCGACACGACTCCGACAAGTTCAAACCAAAGAGCCACTCGAGCAATGTTGCGGAGCTTCGCAGATTTGCTGGACAAAGTCGCAGCAACCACCAAATAGATCAAAGCTGACGCCGCAGAAAGCGAATATGAAAAAGGCGCCAAATCAAATTTCGTGAAGAGCTCAAAGACAGCGCGCCCTGATGCGGCCAAAGCAAACACCGCATAGACGGCAACCAAAACGCGGCTAAAGCCCGAGTTTTTGGCAGACTCGGATGCATTGGTTTCTTTGGGCATAAATCAAGCCTAACTAAGACTTAAGTGGCTATTTGCTAAAACCAAAGCGTGTGCATTCGCACCAGCATGACTAAAACGGTGAAGGCGCCTACCGCAAGCACAAAATTTGACCAATAGGCACGTTCGAGCAAAGCCCAAAATACAGCGAGCACCGGAATCAAAAGGGCAACCGCGAGGTAAGTGAAGAATTCGAACTGGCCGTGAGATGCTTCGGCACCACCAAGTGAAACACTAATCGAAATCACAAGCTGCACGATGAGTCCCAGTTCAATCAGGGCCAACGAACCAAGACCAAAAAAGTTAGGGGATCTCTTGGCCAGCCCAAGGACCAAGGTCAACAGCGTTGCCGTGGCCGCCACCGCCAACTGGGTGAAGTACCAAAACTCAAACATCCGAGAAGACCACCAGAGACTTGAACTCAGACTTACCGGCCGGCGTCAAAATTGCCACGAGTTCGCCGTTCGCGCCAATCGCTGCGACATCAGAGGTTTGGCCATCAGACTTGATGCGCTTGCCGTGCCTCAGGTCAGTGGTTTGTTCGGCATCCAGGTTCACAGTCTCAAATCGCCGCGCAGCCGCCAGCGCAATTGGTTCGACGAATAGGCCGCCAAGAGGCAAAGCCTTTGGGCCAGTTATCAGGGCGGCAACCTGCTCCCTTTCGGGCAACACTTGGGCGGACCCCAGGTCGTAACCGCCAATTCGAGTGCGCCTCAACGCTGTAAGGTGACCGCCAACGCCCAACCCAGCCCCGAGGTCTCTCGCGAGCGCCCTTATGTAGGTGCCCGAAGAACAATCAACAACAACGTCAAGGTCAATGAATTTGCGCTTAAGTTCGGAGTCAACAACGACCCTTGGAACACCAAGAAGGTCAAACCGACTAACCTTGACCGGACGGGGCTTCAGCTTAACCTCGTCGCCGCCACGCACCAGCGCGTAAGCGCGCTCGCCGTCAACTTTGATTGCGCTGACCGAGCTGGGCACCTGCAAAATTTCACCCGTCAAACCAGAGATGACCGAAAGAATCGGATCGACGGCGACCTCGCCGGTAGCGCTCGCGAGCGACTCGAGTTTTTGCGCGGCGTGCGCTGAAGCAGCTTCATCCAAGTCAAGAAAATCACCTTCGGCGTCATCGGTCACCGTTGCAGCCCCGAGGCGAATCGTTGCCAAGTAGGTTTTGTCTTGGCCCACCACAAAAGTCAAAAGCTTGGTCGCCGAATTGATGCCCAAAACCAAAAGGCCGGTGGCCATCGGGTCTAGAGTTCCGGCGTGTCCAACTTTTTTCGTTCCCGCCAGTCGTCTAACCCTAGCAACCACGTCGTGACTGGTGATTCCCGCAGGTTTGTCGATCAGAACCAAACCAGAAGTCGAAATTTTTGACTCTGCCATAGTGCTTGCCGACCGCAAATTACTTATCTTCGTCGCCAGCAGTGCGGGGTTCTTTATAAGGGTTGGCTTCGCCGGCCCACTGAGCTTTTTCGGCTAACTTGGCAACCTCGGCATCGCGAGCTTTGGCCTCAGCGAGCAAATCGTTTAGCGCAGCTGCGGTCTCTGGCACTTCATCCATGACGAATTCGATTGTCGGGGTTAGCCGAATCGAAAGGTTATGCCCAACACTGCCGCGAATGCGACCGCGGTTTTTCTCGATGATTTCAGACGAGCGAGTTTTTTCTTCGTTGGTACCCCAAACGGTGTAAAACACCGTTGAGTGCTGAAGGTCAGGAGTGACCTTGACGTCGGTGATGGTGACGAAACCCAACTCAGAGTCTTTGACTGTGTGTTCTAGGGCTTCGGCAACCAAAACCTTGATGCGTTCAGCGAGCTTTCGCGCTCTTGCGTGATCAACCATCTTCTGCTCCTGCTAGACGCGCGGCTTTTCGCGCATCTCGTAAGTCTCAATGATGTCTTCGAGCTCGAGGTCGTTGAAGCCACCGAGACCGATTCCACACTCAAAGTCAGTCTTGACTTCGGTTGCGTCATCTTTGAAACGCTTGAGCGAGTCGATTTTTACGTTTTCGACAATGACAGCGCCGCCACGAAGAACTCGCGCCAAGCTGTTGCGTCGGATGCTGCCGGTGCGCACAATCGAACCGGCGATGGTGCCGACCTTTGAAGACTTGAACAGCTCGCGAACCTCGGCGGTGCCGAGTTTGTGCTCTTCGTATTCTGGCTTGAGCATGCCTTTGAGGGCCAGCTCAATATCGTCGAGTGCCGCATAAATGACTGAGTAGTGGCGAATGTCGACACCCTCACGGTCAGCTCGCTCTTTCGCCTTGTTGTCTGGGCGAACGTTGAATCCGATGATGATTGCGTTGTCGACAGTTGCAAGGTTGACATCGCTCTCGGTGATTGCACCAACACCGCGGTGGATGATGCGCAACTGAACACTGTCGTCAACTTCGATCTTGAGCAACGAGTCTTCGAGGGCCTCAACGGCACCCGAAACGTCACCTTTGATGACCAAGTTGAGTGACTCAACCTTTCCATCCTCGAGGGCCTTGGTGAAGTCTTCAAGGCTGACGCGCTTACGAGTCTTAGCCAAGAGAGCGTTGCGGTCAGCTGCCTCACGCTTTTCAGCGATTTGGCGAGCCTGGCGCTCATCGTCGGTAACCACGAAGGTGTCACCGGCGCGAGGCACCGACTGCAGACCAAGCACCTGAACCGGACGGCTCGGGCTTGCCTCAGCAACTGCTTCACCGTTTTCGTCAAACATTGCGCGCACTCGGCCGTGGGCCGCACCCGCAACAATTGAGTCACCGACGCGCAGGGTTCCCGACTGAATCAAAACGGTTGCTACCGAACCGCGACCCTTGTCGAGGTTTGCTTCGATGGCGACACCGCGAGCATCCTTGTTTGGGTTGGCGCGCATGTCTAGCGCAGCGTCGGCGGTAAGCAACACGGCATCCAAAAGCTCAGGGATTCCAGCGCCGGTCAGTGCTGAGACGTTGACGAACATTACGTCACCGCCATACTCCTCGGCTAGCAAGTTGAACTCGGTGAGCTGTTGGCGAATCTTGTCAGGGTTAGCGCCCTGCTTATCGACCTTGTTAACCGCAACAACAATCGGCACGCCGGCAGACTGAGCGTGGTTCAACGCTTCAATCGTCTGAGGCATCACGCCGTCATCGGCAGCAACGACCAAGATCGCGATGTCGGTAACCTGCGCACCACGCGCACGCATAGCGGTAAACGCTTCGTGACCCGGGGTGTCAATGAAAGTAATCGCGCGGTCGATCCCATCGTGCTGCGTGTGCACCTGGTAAGCACCGATGTGCTGGGTGATGCCACCGGCTTCGCCAGCCTGCACGTTAGAGTTTCGAATCGAGTCGAGCAAACGAGTTTTACCGTGGTCAACGTGACCCATGACTGTGACAACCGGTGGACGAGCTTCGAGATCTTCTTCTTCGTCGTCGTAATCGGTTGAAACGTCAAGACCAAAGCCTTCAAACAGCTCGCGCTCTTCGTCTTCTGGAGAAACGACTTCGATCTTGTATCCAAGCTCTTGACCCAAAATCTGCATGGTCTCTTCGTCTAGCGAAGCGGTAGCAGTTGTCATTTGACCAAGGTGGAACAAAACGGTGATTAGCTGACCGGCATTGCCGTCAATCTTGTCGGCAAAGTCTTGAACGCTAGAACCGCGGCGCAAACGAATGCTGGTGCTACCGTCTCCGCGTGGCACAACTGCGCCACCAAGGCTCGGTGCACTTCTTTGTTCGAACTCTTCGCGTTTCGCACGCTTTGACTTGCGGGCTTTACTTTGGCCGCGGCCGCCGCCTTTACCGAAAGCTCCAGCTGTTCCACTGCCTGTGCCGCGACCACCGCGACCCGCAGGGCCACCGCCACCGCCTGGGCGAGAAAAACCTGCGCCGCCACCGGCACCCGGAGCGCCACCTGGGCGTGAGAAACCTGCGCCGCCGCCGGCACCACCTGGACGTGAAGCCCCACCGGGGCCACCTGCCGGGCGAGCGCCTCCAGCGCCAGCCGGACGAGGTCCACCTGGACCACCTGCCGGACGTGGGCCTCCAGCACCTGCCGGACGTGGACCGCCCGGCGCGCCGGTTGGACGTGGACCTCGGCCCATGCCCTGGTTGCTTGAGAAGGGGTTATTGCCCGGGCGTGAAGACGGGCGAGGAATGCCCATGCCCTGACTTGACGCAAAAGGATTGTTTCCGGGGCGTGGAATGCCAGCAGCCGAACTTGGAGCGGCAGGAGCACCGGGTGCTGCCGGAGCGGCCGGAGCGGCCGAACTTGGTGAGTCACTTGAAGGCGAAGCCGGTGAGGCAGGCTTAGATTCGGCCTCAGGCGCAGCCGGGGCGGGGGCGACAGGGGCAGCTTCGACCACCGGTTCAGCAGCTTTAGCTTTGGCTGCCGGTTTCGCAGCTGGCTTGGCTTCGGCCGGTTTAGCGTCTGGAAAAGCCTCGCGTAGCTTCTTGGCTACCGGAGGGGTGATGGTAGACGAACCACCTTTGACGTATTCGCCAAGTTCTTTTAGTTTGGCCAGCGCATCTTTGGTGTCGATACCAAGTTCGCTAGCAATGTCGTAAACGCGTGGAAGCGCCAATTTAATCTCCTGATCTAGGGGCCAACCCAAGGTCAGGGCAGGCCGTTAAAGCTGTTGGGTTCTCATTTCGAGATACTCATTTTGTTGCCAACATCGTTTCTGCCTGTTCTATCGTTTGGTTTAGCCCTGACGCATCCGGGCTGTTTTCGACCCGCAATGCGCGTCCAAAAGCTCTGCGATCAATGGCCTGATTCAAACATCTAATGCTTGGATGAAGCCACGCTCCCCGACCAGATATACTGCCATGGGAATCAACAACAAGTTTTTGTGATGACTCCACGACTCGTAATAGTTCTGTTCGTGATGCACGTTGGCGACAGCCAACGCAGGTTCTAATCGCTATCATTCTAACGCTGATTCTGGATTTGAGCTAGAACTAGTCATCCTCGAGAATGCTGTCAGGCTGAACGTCAATCTTTGCGCCGGTCAATTTGGCTGCCAAACGAACGTTTTGACCTTCTTTGCCGATGGCCAGTGAAAGCTGAAAATCTGGGACTAAGGCACGAACCTGTCGGTTTGCCGCGTCGATCATGTAGCAGCTCGAAACTTTTGCGGGCGACAGCGCCTGGGCGACAAAGTCTGGAAGGTTGTCGCTGAAGTCAACAATGTCGATTTTTTCTTCGTTCAGCTCGGCCTGCACTGCTCGAACGCGCTGGCCGAGTTCGCCAATGCACGAGCCTTTAGCGTTCACGCCCGCTTCGTGAGCGCGAACCGCGATTTTGGTTCGGTGACCGGCTTCGCGAGCAACCGAAACAATCTCGACCACGCCGCTGGCAATCTCAGGAACCTCCAGCGCGAAAAGCTTGCGAACCAACGAGGGATGACTTCGAGAAACTGTGATTTGCGGGCCACGAGTGCCTCTTACGACGTTGGTCACATAGAAGCGCATGCGCTTGTTGTGGCTGTAGTCTTCGCCCGGAACCTGCTCTTCAGGAGGCAAAATTGCCTCAATCGTGCCGAGGTTTACGTAAATCAAAAACGGCTTTGGGCCCTGCTGAATGACGCCGGTGACAATCTGGTCTTTTTTGTCGAGAAACTCACCAAGCAAACTGTCGTCATTGATTGCGCGCAGTCGCTGCGCGATTACCTGCTTAGCAGAATAAGCTGCGATGCGGCCAAAATTTTCTGGAGTGGCAAGCTTTTCGCCGGTTTCTTCGCCGTCTTCGTCAACTTCAGGAATGTAAATGTTGACGTGACCGGTTGTGCGGTTCAACTCGGCGCGAGCTTTGTCGTGGTTGCCAACGTGGCGGTGGTATGCCGCCAAAATAGCTTCTTCAATGATTTGCACTTGCTCGCCGAACGGAATGTTGTATTCACGTTCGACGCTTTTGAGCACGGCCAATTCGATGTCCATGAGTGCCTCCGACGCTAATTAAGTTCTTGTAGTGCTGATTCTAGCCTGACTGGGCGACGCTCACCCGTGGCGCGATCCCACAGGTCGACTTCGCCGTTGACCAAACCCTTACCGACAATGATGATTTTCGGAACGCCGATTAGCTCTGCATCGCCGAATTTAACCCCTGGGCTAACTTTGGCGCGGTCATCCAAGATAACGGTTTTTCCGGTTGCCTCAAACTCGGCTGCCAGCTTTTCGGCCGCCTCGTAAACCTCGTCGTCTTTGCCCGCTGCAACGATATAAACATCGGCTGGCGAAACGGCAGCCGGCCAAATGAGACCTTTTTCGTCGTGGTTGGCTTCGGCCAAAACAGCCAGGATGCGGGTGACGCCGATGCCGTAGCTGCCCATGGTAACCGTAACGAGTTTGCCGTTTTCGTCGAGCACTTTGAGCTCGAGCGCCTCGGCGTACTTGCGGCCAAGTTTGAACACGTGGCCGATTTCGATGCCGCGAGCCAGCTCTAGCGGGCCAGAACCGTCAGGCGCTTCATCACCGGCCTTGACTTCGGCAAGGTCAACGAAGCCGTCGGCGCTAAAGTCTCGACCGGCGACTGCGCCAAAAAGGTGCGCGTCGGCAACGTTTGCTCCGACGATCCAGCTCGAACCGTCAACCACGCGTGGGTCGACCAGGTAGCGAATGCCGCTGGTCGATTTAGTTCCCAAAACCGCGCTGGTCGAGCCGTCGTCGGCGAGCGCAAACGGACCAATGTAACCCTTGATGAGCTC
>Ga0209188_1000845_pt1 | contig 27197 bp, 30 predicted proteins | sample C_130625_EF_Meta_FD_187307 | JGI IMG/M metagenome (GOLD analysis project Ga0209188, IMG submission 187307) | Freshwater microbial communities from Lake Croche, Canada to study carbon cycling - C_130625_EF_MetaG (SPAdes) (version 2) | ecosystem: Environmental > Aquatic > Freshwater > Lake... | reverse complement strand
AAGAAAAGGTAACAAAAGCAAAAGAAGAAAGCACTCCCGCAGCAAAAGAAAAGATAACAAAAGCTAAAGAAGATACTGCTACAGAGGTTAAAGAAAAGGTAAGCAAGGCTAAAGAAGATAAGGAACCTGCATTAAAAGAGAAGACTGATAAAGTAGCCAAAGAAAAGGCAGAAGCTTCAGAAAAAGTCGCCGCTTCCAAGAAAGCAGCTGATAGTTCTGCTGCAGAAAAAAAACAAGAAGTAAAAGAAGCGGCTAAACAAGCGGAAGTTAAAACTCCTACTAATCCAGTTCCATTACCAACGCCTAAAAAAGAGCCTGAACCTATAAAAGAGAAGGCGCCAGTTGCAAAGCAGGCTCCTAAATCATCTGCCCCTGCAGGAACAGCTGCTGCTGATGGTGCTGCAGCAAGGGCCAAAATTGGCGAGTTGAAGCCTGGACCAAATGACGTTGACAAAAACGGTAAACAGTTAACGGCTCAACAAATGAAGATGGGTGAGTGTTCAGCGATGGGTAAAGGACGTAATCAAGCAGATTTCAGAGCATTTATGAGTGAATGTTTGAAAAAAGATTAATTTTCATAATTAAGGTTTAAATTATTTATATATTTTTATTAAGGACATTTATGAATCTAACTTTAAAACGTAGTTTGTTTATCTCATTACTTACACTGATTACCTTGTTGCTTAATGGTTGTGGTTATAACACTTTTCAAACAACTGATGAGCAAGTTAAAGCTGATTGGGCCGAAGTATTAAATCAATATCAACGCCGCGCAGACTTAATCCCCAATTTGGTGGCAACGGTTCAAGGCTATGCAACTCAAGAAAAAGAGGTCTTAACTCAGATTACTGAGGCTCGTTCAAGAGTTGGATCTATGCAAGCAACCCCAGAGTTGATTAATGATCCTGAGGCCTTCAAAAAATATATTGCTGCTCAAAATGAGTTAAAAGGATCTTTATCTCGATTGATGGTTGTTTCTGAAAACTACCCAGCTCTGAAGTCCGATCAAAATTTTAGAGACTTATCTGCTCAGTTAGAGGGTACAGAAAATCGTATTACAGTTGCACGTAATCGATACATTAAGGCTGTACAGGAATATAACCTTTCTGTAAGAACATTCCCGAATAATTTAACTGCAATGATATTTGGATATAAAGCTAAACCTAATTTTACGGTTGAAAATGAGGCTGTAATTGCAAAGCCTCCAACAGTTCAGTTCAACAATCCTAAGTAATTTATGCCTAAATTGATACAGGTGCTGGAACGACAGTTTCTAGCACTTTTTTTCTTTTTTACCGTAATAATTTCTGGTTTTGGTTCTGTTTATGCTCAAAATCTCAATAACACAGCAAGTAATCGTGGTGTTGCTTATGAGAAGAGTTCTGCAAGAGATGCTGATTTAGCAAAAATTCCAGTTTTAAAGTCTCAAGTAACCGATCTAACTGGAACATTGACACCAAGTCAAGTTAGTAGTCTAGAACAAAAATTAGCTGCATTTGAGACTCAAAAGGGTAGCCAAATTGCCATTTTGATTGTCTCCAGTACCCAACCGGAGGCGATTGAGCAATATGCTTTACGAGTTGTTGAGAAATGGCAGTTAGGAAGAAAAAAAATTGATGATGGTATTTTGTTATTAGTTGCTAAAGATGATCGACGACTTCGTTTTGAAGTCGGTTACGGGCTTGAAGGCGCTGTCAATGATTTAACTGCCAAAAGAATTATTTCTGAGATTATTACTCCTTATTTCCGTCAAGGCCAGTTTTATGAAGGCATCAATGCGGGTATTGATCGTTTAATTATGGTGGTAAATGGTGAGGATTTACCTCCGCCAGTCCCTAAAAGTAATTCAGCTAGTTATGCCAATGACTCTGGTGGTGTTGAGGGGGTTTTATTGATTGCATTTATGGCTTCACTTTTTTTAGGTGGGGTTTTGAAGAAGATCTTAGGTAAAACTCTTGGAGGCCTAACAACTGCTGGAATTGTTGGATTTTTAGCCTTTATTTTGACTGGAATTATTGGAATTGCCATCATTGCAGGTCTGATTGGATTCGTGGCGTCGATGATGGGAGGTCTCGGAGGAAGAGGTGGTCCGATTATTTTTCCCGGTGGTGGCGGTGGTGGATTTGGCGGTAGGGGTGGTTTTGGTGGAGGTGGTGGCGGCTTTGGTGGTGGAGGAGGTGGCTTTGGTGGTGGCGGCGCTTCGGGAGGATGGTAATGAACTATTTTTCAAGACTTATAAAACACTTATTTGCTAGTAGTGGCAATACAAAAAAACATTTTAGTAAAGATGTATTAATACGTATTGAGCAAGCTATTGCTCAAAGTGAGATGACGCATAGTGGTCAAATTCGATTTATTGTTGAAACATCACTTTCACCAATAGCGCTTTACCACGGCCAATCGGCTCGAGAAAGAGCGATTGAAATATTTTCTTTATTCCAAGTATGGGACACTGCAGAGAATAATGGAGTTTTAATCTACCTTCTCATGGCAGATCATGATTTTGAAATTATTGCCGACAGAAATATTCATGTGAAAGCTGGACAAGATTACTGGGTAACGATTTGTAAAGAAATGGAGGTTTTGTTAAAAAATCAACGATTCGAAGAGGGTGTCTTGTTAGGAATTGAACGGATTCATGAAGTTTTACGTCAATATTACCCAGCTGAGGTCATTACTCCAAATGAATTACCCGATCAGCCGATTATCATTTAACTGAATCGCAGCGGCATTTCGTATAATCTAGGAATGCCTACTTTTTGCCTTTTATCCGGATCTCTTGCACATTCTCAATTTCGTCAGCAAGGACTAATTGATACTTTTCAAAAGCATCATCTTCCCATTCTGTCTATTGAAGCTCGTGAACAATATTTAATATGGACTGAGACTGCTTTAAGCTCAGAACAACTTTCTCATATACACCTATTACTTGATCTATCAGTTGACCATCCCTCTGGGCTTGAGAATGCAAAGCGTTATTTTGTAATTCCTCGAGTAGGTACCATTTCCCCATGGGCAAGTAAAGCGACTGAAATTGCAAAATTATGTAATTTTCAAATACTCCGTCTTGAAAAAGGTATCGAATATAGATACACGTCTAAAACGAATCTATCTAAAGAGCATGAGCAGCTTTTATATCAATTGACGCACGATCGTATGACGGAGTCAGTTGTTCTTGATTCATCGGTTCTTGAACATCAATATCAAGTATTAATAGATCAAGAATTTAAGTTAATTGATTTGCTAGGTCAGGGCAGGGTAGCCCTCGATCAGGCGAATATTGAGCTTGGTTTAGCTCTTTCTGATGATGAAATTATTTATTTGGTAGATAGTTTTACAACTTTAAATCGTAATCCTACTGATGTCGAACTCATCATGTTTGCACAAGCAAATAGTGAGCATTGTCGACACAAAATTTTTAATGCCTCCTGGACGATTGATGGACAAAACATGGATCAAACCTTATTTGGGATGATTCGTAATACACATCGCCTACAACCTAATGGAACTGTGGTTGCTTATTCAGATAATGCCGCCATTATGGAGGGTTGTGAATCGGGTGTTTGGGGACCATCTCCTCAGACCAATTTATATGAAGAGCGCCATCAGCTTGTCCATACCTTAATGAAGGTAGAGACCCATAATCATCCAACCGCAATTTCACCTTTCCCTGGAGCTTCAACAGGCGCAGGCGGAGAAATTCGTGATGAGGGTGCCACAGGTATTGGTGGCAAGCCAAAAGCTGGTTTAACAGGTTTTTCTGTATCGCATTTACATATTCCTCAAATGTCCATGGTTTGGGAACAATCACCGTATGGAAAACCAAATACCATTGCCTCACCTTTGGATATTATGATTCAAGGTCCAATTGGTGGCGCGGCTTTTAATAATGAGTTTGGTCGTCCGATTTTGGGGGGATACTTTCGTGTCTATGAACAAAGTCTTTTAGGTAAACGTTGGGGCTATCACAAACCTATTATGATTGCCGGCGGTATTGGGACAATTCGTGACGAACATACTCATAAAAAAGATATTCAAGAAGGTGATCTTTTAATTCAACTCGGCGGTCCTGGGATGAAGATTGGGATGGGTGGTGGTGCCGCAAGTTCAATGAATACAGGTGCAAATTCTCAAGACTTAGACTTTAATTCTGTTCAGCGTGGTAATCCCGAGATTGAAAGGCGTGCACAAGAGGTAATTAATACGTGTATCAGTTATGGATCAAATAACCCAATTGTTTCCATTCATGACGTTGGCGCTGGTGGTTTATCGAATGCATTTCCTGAGTTAGCTGATAGCGCAAAGCTTGGTGCTATTTTTGATATGAGACGTATTCCTCTAGAAGAAACGGGAATGAGTCCCGCAGAAATTTGGTGTAATGAATCTCAAGAGCGTTACGTCCTAGTCATTAAAGAACATGATTTGAGTCGATTTCAAGCTATATCTGAAAGAGAGCGTTGTCCTTTTGTAGTTGTTGGTAAAACAACGAAAAATCGTCAGTTGATATTGTTTGATGATCATTATGAGGAATCAAACCGACAGCATTTACCCATCGATATTCCCATGGAGGTATTGCTTGGAAAACCGCCTCTTACCCATCGTAATGTAGAGCGAGTAGAGCAGGCATCTTACCGATCAGAATGGTCTGAATTTCAACTACAAGATGCCATATTTCAGGTATTACAACACCCAACAGTGGCTAGTAAATCTTTTTTAATTACCATTGGAGATCGATCAGTTGGTGGATTATCTCATCGAGATCAAATGGTTGGTCCATGGCAAGTGCCGGTAGCAGATTGTGCTGTCACCATGATGGACTATTCAGGTTATCGAGGTGAAGCAATGGCAATGGGTGAAAGATCTCCTATTGCAGTATTTAATTCGGCAGCTGCAGCAAGAATGGCAGTAAGTGAAGCCATTACAAATATATTAAGTACTGATGTTAGGGATATTTCTCATATTAAAATGTCTGCCAATTGGATGGCAGCTTGTGGCTCTTTTGGAGAAGACGCCAAATTATATGACGCCGTCAAAGCAGTAGGTTTAGAACTGTGTCCAGCACTTCGTATTTCAATACCGGTTGGTAAAGATTCTTTATCCATGCGCACTCAATGGCGTGATCAACAAGAATCGAAGAATGTTACTTCTCCTGTTTCATTAATTATTTCTGCATTTGCACCAGTTGAGAATGTCAAGAAAACTATTACTCCGCAGTTACAAGATTTGGATGATACTGAAATCATTTTAATTGATCTAGGTCTGGGTGAAAATCGTTTGGGGGGGAGCATCTTAGCTCAAGTATTTAATCAAGAGGAATCGATTTGTCCAGATCTTGCAAATCCTGAACTTTTAATTAACGCATTTACAGCAATGAGCATATTAAAAGATGCAGGTTATGTTCTTGCTTATCATGACCGATCGGATGGCGGCCTTCTTGCTACGATTTGTGAAATGGCATTTTGCTCACGTTTAGGAGTGGCACTTAATGTTGATCTTTTAGTTCTAGAAAAGGGGCATGAGTCAGATTATGGTGATGCCAAGAATTGGGCCAAACAAGTCTCTGGAAGAAGGGACGAAAATACGCTAAGAGCCTTATTTAATGAGGAGCTTGGCCTTGTAATTCAGATCAAGCGAAGCGATCGAGATGAGGTCTTTAATATCCTTCGTCAATACCATATTAGTAGTTCTTCCCATGTCATTGGTAAGGTCAACCGAAAAGATGTGATTGAAATTTGGCGAGATGCTCAGCAGATTTTTCAAGCCACAAGAAAAAATCTTCAGCAGCTATGGGAAAAGCCAAGTAGTGCTATCGTCGCACTTCGCGACAATCCAGAGTGTGCTTTAAGTGAGCAGTCGTTAGTAGAAGATGATTTAGATCCGGGTATTGCTCCGATTCTGAGTTTTGATCCTAAAGATAAGCCCGTTGTACATTTTGTGAACACAAATCAAAAACCTAGAATTGCTATTCTTCGAGAGCAGGGTGTGAATTCGCATCAAGAAATGGCTTATGCCTTTTCCTTAGCCGGTTTTGATGCTTATGATGTGCATATGACTGATTTGATTCAAGGGCGTCAACAGTTAAGCTCCTTTAACGGCTTAGTCGCCTGTGGTGGATTTAGTTATGGCGATGTATTAGGTGCTGGTGAAGGTTGGGCTAAATCAATTTTATTTAATGCTGGATTAAGAGATAACTTTGAGCAATTTTTTCAATCATCCAATACCTTCGCATTAGGTGTTTGTAATGGATGTCAAATGTTAAGCCAACTCTCAGAGATTATTCCTGGTACCCAAGACTGGCCTTATTTTACGAAAAATATATCTGAGCAATATGAATCTAGGCTTGTGCAAGTAGAAGTTCTCCCTTCTAAATCGATCTTTTTTGATGGAATGCAAGGTAGTCAATTGCCGATCATCGTGGCCCATGGTGAAGGTTATGCTAACTTTTCTGCAAAAGGCTCTTTATCAAATTTAATGAATCAAGAGTTGGCGGCCTTACGTTATACAGATCATAGTGGTCAAGCAACTGAAAAGTTCCCACTCAATCCAAATGGTTCACCTGGCGGATTAACCAGTGTAACAACCGCAGATGGTCGCTTTACTGTGTTGATGCCTCATCCAGAGCGTGTATTTAGAGTGGCACAAATGAGTTGGTCGCCAATAGAGTGGTCTCAATGGGAGGATGGTTTAAGTCCTTGGATGAGAATGTTTAAAAATGCACGTTATTGGATCAATTAATCTTTTAAGATAACTTCTATGCCATACGAACCCGTTACCTTTTCTGAAATCCAAGGTGTCCGTTATTTACACTTGGGAACACCCTGGGTTCAAGGTGCCATGCGTATTAAAAAACCCTATGCAATTGAGTTGGAGTATGCCCAACAAATGATGGCATGGCTATTGTTTTTGGATGCAAGCAATACTAAAACATTGCAATTAGGTCTTGGAACAGGTGCTTTGACCCAATTTACAAATCGTTTAAACGATACGATCCAAACAGTAGGTGTTGAATTAAATCCTGGAATTATTATTGCCGCCCAAACTATGTTCTCCTTGGATGTGCAAAGCCCAAGAATGAAAATCATTCAAGATAATGCCTTACATTATGTACAAAATAGCAATAATCATCATCAATTTGACAGTATTCAAGTTGATATATTTAATGGTGAAGCATCAGGACCAGCTCTGAGCTCTTTGGATTTTTATCAAGGATGTTTTCACGCTTTAAAGGAAGTGGGGGTAATGACAGTGAATTTATTTAGTAGACACCCCAGCTTTACGACCAATATTAATCACATTTGTGATGTTTTTGAAAATCGGGTTCTACTCTTTAATGAAGTTCACGATTGTAATGTCGTGGTGATCGCATTTAAGGGACCGCAACTGGAAATTTCTTGGGAAGATTTAGAAAAAAGAGCCCAATATCTAAGAAAAGAATTGAATTTACCCACCAAAAAATGGGTTAAACACCTAAAAAAATGTAATGTTCAACCCAACAAAATCTTAAGTATTTAGGCCCTTATTGAATCTTTGCCTTAGCTTTAAAGCTTTCCATCATTTCCATAAACTTTGATTTTTGGAAGTTTTGATCTTGGGTTAGCATTTGAATTAACTGAGGTTTGACTTCAGCCAAGGTCGGTACTTTTTGCTCACGAACCTCATCTAGCTTAATAATATGCCATCCAAATTGAGATTTAACTGGAGTTTGGCTAATTTGACCTGGGCTCAATGCAACCATTGCATTTGAGAATTCGGGAACAAGAGAGGAAGGTGATACCCAGTCCAAACTTCCTCCATTGACAGCTGACCCTTTATCTAAAGAATTATTTTTAGCCAAATCACCAAAATTTGCACCAGCTTTTATCTGAGTTAATAAGGATTTTGCGAGTTTTTCATTCTCTACTAAGATGTGACTAGCTTTGTATTCTTTTCCACCCATTTGTGATTTCATAGAGTCATAAGCGGATTGAAGATCTTTATCCTTAATACCTTCCTTACTAATCCAATCTTCAAAAACAGCGGAGACCAAAACACTTAATTTTGCTTGTTCAATCGCATCCTGTACTTGAGGCTCTTTAGTAATGCCGCGCTTATTAGCTTCTTGTGAAATGAGTTCTTTTGTAATTAAAACTTCACGTGCTTTATTTCTAATCTCAGGCGTGTTTTCTTGCCCTGAATTTTGGACTAAACGATCTAATTTAGATAATGGAATGGGTGTGCCATTCACAACAACAGCATTTTGAGCAAATGCTTGAGTACTAAAAACAATGGATGATGTGAGCAATAGAGTAGTAACTAAATTAGATATTTTCATTTTTCTGAGGGTGTTTTAGCGTTTATAACAAGGGCATGGATGTGGGATTTCATCCAATTACCCAAGACATCATACACTAATCGATGTCTTGCAACACGAGATAACCCCGTGAATTTATCTGATACGACATGTAAGGTCAGATGACTTGCACCAGCTGAATTGTGCCCTGCATGACCTGCATGCTGGTGAGAATCATCAACAATTTCGATACTACTCGGTTGAAGATTTTCTTCCAAAATTTTTTGGTAGATTTCTATTTGAGGATGGATTTGTGTCATTTTAGGATGTTTCACTTTCATCAGTTTGGATATATTTAGACAACCATAATCCCTGTAAAACAATAAAAACTACAAGTAAACCGATAGTGGAGAGCTTAAAGTTCACCCAGGTTTCCTCTGAAAAGTTATAAGCCACATATAAATTTAAAAGTCCTAACACCGTAAAATATAAGACCCATGATAGATTCACTTTTGACCATATAGTTAAATCAGCACCATCTTTTAATTTAATTTCTTTTCCAAGTACCATTTGAATCAGATTTTTTTTAAAGAGGTAAAAACTAATTGCTAAAGCAAGAGCAAAGCTCCAATAAAGGATGGTTGGCTTAATCATGATAAAAGTTTTATCATGCAGAAAAATAGTAAGTCCACCAAATACCAAAATAATTAAAAAATTGAATATTTGCATTTTGGTGATGGGTTGATTTCTGATTTTCAACCAAATCATTTGCAACAAAGTAATCGCTATTGCTACGCCGGTTGCTACATATATATCAAATGTTTTAAAGGCAATAAAAAAAGCCAATATGGGTAAAAATTCAAATAGAAATTTCATTGAGGGGTTTATTCTTGTGTTTTTAGGCGCAGAGACGCAGAATTAATACAATAACGTAGTCCAGTGGGTTTTGGACCATCGTCAAAGACATGACCTAGATGGGCATCACATGATTGACATCTGACTTCAGTACGAACCATACCATGAGAAAAATCTTTGATTTCTTGAATAGGCGCACCATCAGCAGGAACAAAAAAACTAGGCCAGCCACATCCAGCATCAAATTTACTATCCGATAAAAATAATTTTGTTCCACAGCAGATGCATTCATAACTACCTTTTGTCCATGTATCCCAATATTTTCCAGTAAAAGGACGTTCAGTGGCAGCTTTTCTAGTCACTTCATACTCAATCGGACTTAACTCAGCTTGATACTCTTGGTCTGTTTTTTTCATTTACTTTACCTTGTTGATAGAGGGGAGGGTAAATAATCCCACACAATGCCTATTATAAATTCAAAGAAGAATTGTTGAATGCTCTTCAGTAAAAGTTAAAGAGAATGCCTCCAAAAGGACTTATTATTTTTCTAAAGTAAAATTTAGTTGCTGATATTTTTTAAAGATCCAAATATGAATAATCAAAATCAAGCTCTACCTTTAGATGTGCCATTTTTGAATCTTTTAGGTGTTCAATTATTAAAAATGGCGGATGGTTTGGGAGAAATCTCGTTAGCCATTGAAGAAAAGCATACGAATTCTTGGTCAGTTGCTCATGGTGGTGTTTTACTTGCTCTAGTAGATGCGGCAATGGCAATTGCTGCTCGTTCTGCAGATCCTGATGATCGAAGTGTGGTGACCATTGAATTAAAAAATAGTTTTATGCAAGCAGCAAATGGTCAAGTTCATGTTGTAGGAAAAGTAGTGCACCAATCAACAACGATGGCTTTTTGTGAGGCTAGGGTGTTTGATGAAGACGCAAAATTGTGTTGTCTTGCAACTGGAACATTTAAATACTTTAAAAATTTACCAACTCGCGTTCGTAAAGTGAATACAAACAATTAACGGCCGATTTGTTCGGAGCCTTGTAATTGTCCTTCAATAATGCTTGTTTCATGAAAGTTTGAGCTATCAAACCGTCTTTCAAGCATTTGAAAATTACCATCTTTTCTTACTCTTAGCAGGGTACTAGACCTTGTTCCGTAATGTGCTGTTTTAATGAATATCGGAGAAAGAGCTCTCTCCCAATCTAAACTTACTCCTGTTGATGGTAATTCAGCATCGGAGAATGTTGTTGAGTTGCTCATAAATTTGAGGTAGTGCTCAGGATGATTAAATTTGCCTTGATCCATTGCTATAGCTTGTGCAAAATGAGCCACCCCCAAACGAACTTTAGGCCAAGGGGTATCAAGCATAGAGTTCGATAATCCATAAATGCCAGCGTTAATTTTAACTGGACTTACCATTTTCCTTTGACGAATCTTGTCCCCAACCAAGATGCGATTACTAATCCAACTGAGTTCTTGTTGATCGCTTTTAATTAAATCAGCAGTTAATAAATTAAAGCCGTTGTATTGCATAAAGGTTTTTTGATTTGCTTGGATAAACTCATCGACACTTAATTTTTGAGATAAAAACTTCGCTGTTAATTCTCCACGTGTTCGAAGGTCGGGATTTTTTTCACTTGGAGCGCGAATATTAGTGACTGCAGCAAACTTTCCATCAACAGAAAGTCCCAAAGCGGTCCCTCGAAGACCTATAACATCTGCATTATCCCTAGCGCCTAAAATATTCTGATAATCATCCCACCAAGACATAGATTGAGTAGGTCTTTCATAGAACTCATCTCGATTAGCTGCCACAACAAGTGAGTAGTCAGGATGAGAGTTCCAAGCAAAAAGTATCAGACACATAAAACTAGATCTTTAATAAAGGGTAAGGTGGTTCTTCTATTTGGATAAAAGGTGAAATCTTGCCATCGTCGATTTTGAAGTAAAGCTTAGAGTCTAATTCAGATAACTTGATCTCAATTTGTAAATAATACCGTTCTTTTGAGGAATCTAAACTAGATAAAACCACTACTCCGCATGATTGATCAGAATCGCTTTCGGAATAAACTTCAGTTCCGGGAATTATTTGAATTAAATCAGTCGATTGAGCAATTGATCCTATTTTGAGTCTTCGCTTAATTTGACCCAAATATTGACTTCTAGCTACAATTTCTTGCCCAGGGTAACAACCTTTTTTAAAGTCAACGCCACCTATCGACTCAAAATTAATCATTTGGGGCACAAATAAATCTTTTGTATTGGCAGTAATTCTGGGAATACCACTTCTTACCTCAAGAATTGACCATAAATTGGATTCTTGAGTTTTTTCAATAACATTATTTACCTCTGCTATTACTCTGCGGTTATAGTTAATTCCCTCAAAGAGAACGGCTGGTAAGTTAAATGTCTTTATTGGCTTCGATGAAAAGGGGGTAGTGCTGAGTTCCCCATAAATAACTATTGAGGAATCTGCAAGACTAATTTCTACCTTTGATCTTAGTTTGTACATCAACAATTTCTTAACAAATTCTGAAGCAATATCTTTACTGATCCATAAATCATAATTTTCTTTGCTTGAGTGACTTACCCAAAAACTGGCTAGCAACCGTCCTTTAGGAGAGCAAAATCCGGACAAGTGCTCTGAGCCTAAAGGTAAATTTAAGATATTATTAGTTAATAAGTTTTGTAAAAAAGGTTCCGAATCTGGGCCATGAACATGAATTAATGTCCAGTCCGTAAGTGGTGTTATTGAACTTATATTAGTATTAGTCATCTGGTCTATTATCTAATGTTTTTTGGTTTTTGGCTTAAAAATTCACACTGTTAAAATGATTGAATGAATCACCTGATGAATAACAAAAATCAAATTTATCCAGGCATTTTTATCTCTTTTGAAGGTATTGATGGAGCCGGTAAGAGCACGCATATTCGTTTTTTTTCTGACGAAATAGCAAAGCGATTTCCTGACAAAAAGATTGTTCTTACTCGAGAGCCAGGTGGGACACCTCTTGGTGAAAAGTTACGGGAGACACTCTTAAATGATTCTATGGATATTCGAACTGAGGCCCTGTTGATGTTTGCCAGTCGCCAAGAACACTTAGCTCAATTGATCGAACCGGCTTTACGCCAAGGTGATATTGTGATTTCAGATCGTTTTACGGATTCTTCTTTTGCTTATCAATGTGGTGGACGTGGTCTTTTGACAAAGGATTTAGAAGAGCTTGAGCGTTGGGTACAAACACGTATGGTTGATAACCAGAATTATTTACTTCAACCTCAAACTACTTTTTTATTTGATTTATCTCCACAAGCAGCAGAGTTAAGAAGAAGCGCCACAAGAAATCCCGATAAATTTGAAGAACTTGACCTTGATTTTTTTAATCGAGTCAGACAAGAATATTTGCGTCGAGCATCAAATCATCCACAACGATTTGTTTTAATCGATTCAAGTTTATCTATAAGCACCATACAAGAACAACTTAAAACTCGTATTGCGAGTATGTAATGAGTTCTCATGAAGCTACTACTTCAAATACTTTTTTATATCCTTGGTTAAGTAAGCCTTTTTTTGAACTGACTAAAAATAAAATTCCCCACTCATTATTGTTATTTGCGCAAAAGGATATCGGAGAATTACATTTTGGCCTTGAGTTAGCTAATTATTTATTATGTGAATCTACAGAAAGCAAACCCTGCGGACATTGTGAAGCATGTCACTGGGTACGAGCGGGCAATCATCCTGATTTATTCATCGTCGTTCCTCAGGTTCTCAAACATCTTCTTCCTTTTGAAGTAGAAGACGAACAAGTAGGGGAGGATGGTGAGGAAAAAAAGCAAAGTAAGTTTATCCGTATTGAGCAAATTCGGCACATCATCTCAAGAAATGAGTTAGGCTCTTATCGCGGCGGTAAAAGAGTTGTTTTAATTTACCCGATAGAAGCGATGCAAGCCGAAGCGGCTAATTGTTTACTCAAAACCCTTGAAGAACCTTCGAATCAGTTGCATTTCATTTTAATGACCAATCAATTGGAAAAAATCTTACCTACCATCAGATCACGATGTCATTTATTTCCTATACCTAGGCCTTCAGTTGATTTAGCAGTGAGATGGCTTCAGTCTGAGCTTTCTGAAGAATACTCTGATCAATTCCTAGAGGAAAAGCTATTACTACAAGCCGGATCTCCATTGAAAGTGATTTCTTCCCTGCATGAAAAGGCCCTAGATGATTCCATCATCACTCAACAGTTATCTCAATGCAAATTGTTACATTCAGGTGAGATAATAGAATTGCTTGGACAATATCCCTTGCTAGAAATATTAAATAGTATTTTAAAATGGTCTTTTGATATGAATCTTGTTTTATTTGGCCAAAAACCTCGGTATTTTCCTCAACTAGAGGGGAGTTTGAAAACGGCTTGTATCAACTTAAATAAAAGATCTTTTCAACAATTTTTAGCAAGTTTGAAAGACGATATTCGCTTAGCTAATCATCCTTTATTTCCAAAAGTCCAATTAGATGCAGTTTTAATGCGTTATAAACAACTTTTTTAATTATTTATGTTCATTGACTCTCATTGCCACTTAGATTTTGAAGAATTCACCAATCAATTGGATGAAATCTTATTGAACATGAAAAATGCTCAAGTTGATAAAGCTTTGTGTATTAGTGTAGATGTTGTTGATTATCCAAAGGTTTTAGATTTAGCGAACCGTTATGATCATCTATACGCATCGGTTGGAGTTCACCCAGATTATGAAGACACCATTGAACCAACTAAAATGTGGTTGGTAGAGCAAGCAAAGCACCCTAAAGTAGTTGCGATTGGTGAAACAGGCTTAGATTATTACCGCATGAATGATCGCTCTTATGATGAATTAGAGTGGCAAAGAGATCGTTTTCGTATCCATATATCGGCAGCTATCGAGACTCAAAAGCCACTGATCATTCATACACGATCTGCCTCAGAGGACACAATTCGGATCTTAAAAGAAGAGGGTGCAGACCAAGTTGGTGGTGTTATGCACTGTTTTACAGAGTCAAAAGAAGTTGCAAAAGCCGCTATGGATCTTGGTTTTTACATTTCATTCTCAGGTATTGTGACCTTTAAGAGTGCTTTGGAAATTAAAGAAACATGTCGATTTGTTCCTTTGGATCGATTATTAATTGAAACAGATTCGCCATATTTAGCTCCTGTTCCGCATCGAGGGAAAACTAATCAGCCCGCATGGGTTAGTCATGTTGCTGAGTATGTAGCTCAACTAAAAGGAGTGACTGTTGAGCAAATTGGTCAAATCACGAGTCACAATTTCCATCAATTATTTAAAATTTAACCTAATTATGCGTCGACTACTTATTACACTGACTTTGATGCTCAGTTTTCCCTGCGCAGTTATTGCTCAAAACCTAAGTGATAAAAATTCTAACGGTGAAATAGTTATACCTGAAATTGATACCTTTTTTAAAAGAATTAGCTTTGATGATGTAGAGGGTGTTAAAAAATCATTAAATAATAGAGACTTAAGTCCAAACACATTAAGCAAGTATGGGGATGCTCCATTACCTTATGCTGTGAAAGAAGATGCTTACAAAGTTTTTAAATATCTTCTTCAGGTTACTGATACTAATATAAATATGGAAAATAAAAGTACTGAAAATGCACTTATGATGTTGGCTTTTAAAGGTAAATTAGACTTGGTTAAATATATGGTTGAGGAAATTGGTGCGGAGCCAGACAAAGATGGCTGGACACCTTTACATTATGCTGCGACTTCTGGACATCTAGATGTAGTTGAATATTTAATTTCTAAAGAAGTCGATATTGATGCTCAAAGCCCATCCGATACTACACCTTTGATGATGGCTGCGCGGTATGGGCATATTAAGGTGGTTAAATATCTTTTAGACAACGATGCTGATCTTTCATTACACAATAAACAAAATTTGACAGCAATTGATTTTGCTTATTTAAATAACCAAAAAGAAATTGGTGATGGATTGAGATCGCGTTGGAAAAAGTTATATGGTGATGATTATGTTTTAAAGCCTAGATTGCTTTCTTCTCAACAATAAGATATTGCGTATAATAATTATTATGTTAAACAAGATATATTTGAAAGAAAGATAATAAATGAAATTTCTTCATACCATGCTCAGAGTCACTAACCTTCAGGAATCGATTAACTTTTATACAGAAATTCTTGGAATGAATCTACTTAGAACTACAGACCGTCCCGAGCAACAGTATTCATTGGCATTTTTGGCATATGGCTCGGGGAATAAAGAAAATCAAGGGGAATTAGAGTTAACTTACAACTATGGAGTGCATCAATATGATCATGGTGGTTTTTATGGTCATATCGCATTAGGGGTTGAGGACGTTGCTCTTACCTGTCAAAAGATCAAAGAAAAAGGCGGCAAAGTGACAAGAGATGCAGGTCCTGTGAAAGGTGGCAATACCATTATTGCATTTGTCGAAGATCCAAATGGCTACAAAATTGAGCTTATACAGTTAGGAACCCATCAATGAGTAATGATTTCAGTGGAAATGCCCCAGAAAATGTAGACTCACCCTGCATAGGTATATGCTCTACTCTATTTGATGATGTATGCAAGGGATGTGGGAGGACAATTTTAGAGGTCTCGAATTGGGTCGCTATGAGCCCCGATGAGAAAAAAGGCGTATGGCAACGCATTACTATTGAAGGTACAGCCATGCGCTTTACGAATCCACAAAACTAAATTAGACTTCAAGCCCTTGACTTACCAGATATTCTTCATAACTGCCTGAGAAATCGTTAACGGTTCCATCCATCTGCACCTCTAAAATGCGGTTGGCCAGTCCTGATACGAATTCACGGTCATGGGAAACAAAAATTAAGGTCCCTTTAAACTTTTCAAGGGCAATCTGCATACTTTCAATGGATTCCATGTCCATATGATTGGTAGGCTCATCGAGTGCCAATACATTATGACGGCCTAGCATTAACTTACCCCAAATCATCCGCCCTTTTTCTCCTCCAGAAATTACTTTCACTGACTTAGTGATATCTGGGCCTGAAAAGAGTAATCGACCTAAGATACTTCGTATTGCTTGGTCATCATCACCAGGTTTAGCCCACAAATTCATCCAATCTGAGAGGACCATGTCCTTCGGAAAGCACTCATTAGTATCCTGAGGCATTACTCCAAGATTGGCATGCTCTGCCCAACGTACTTTTCCATGATCTGAAGAAATGCCGTCAAAACGTTCGCTAAGAATGGTATTTAAAAGAGTTGTCTTCCCTGCTCCATTTTGACCAATAATGGCGATCTTTTCACCTGGTTGAATAGTAATGTTCAAATTTTTAAAGATTGTCCGGTCGTATTCTTTGGTAATGCCCTCGCATTCAACAGCAATATTGTGCAAGACTTTTTCTAACTCAAAACGTATGAAGGGGTTTTGACGAGAAGATGGCTTAATGTCGGCAACTTCAATTTTCTCTAATTGACGCTGTCTTGAGGTGGCTTGTCTAGCTTTGGACTTGTTAGCAGAAAATCGTCGAACGAAATCTTGTAATTCCGCAATTTTCTCTTTGGCTTTGGCGTTATCAGACATTTGCTGAGTTCTAGCTTGGGCAGAAGCAAGCATATAGTCATCATAATTACCCGGATAAACCCGTAAAGTTCCAAAGTCCATATCCGCCATATGAGTACATACAGAGTTCAAAAAGTGACGATCGTGAGAAATGATGATCATCGTACTATTGCGCTCATTAAGGACATCTTCAAGCCAATGAATTGTATGAATATCTAGGTTATTGGTTGGTTCATCTAAGAGAAGAACGTCCGGGTCTGCAAAAAGTGCTTGGGCAAGCAAAACTCTTAATTTCCAACCCGGTGAAACAGCACTCATGGGGCCTTGATGTTGATCAATGGGAACACCAACACCTAGCAATAACTCCCCTGCTTTTGCTTCTGCTGTATAACCACCATATTCAGCATACTTACTTTCAAGTTCAGCTGCATGCATATAATCATCTTCGGTAGCATCGGGATTGGCATATATTGCGTCACGTTCCTGAGCGGCAGACCACATTTCTGCATGCCCCATCATTACTACATCAAGGACGCGTAATTCTTCAAAAGCAAATTGATCCTGACGTAATTTACCCAAACGAATGTTTGGTTCGAGCATGACGTGACCAGAGGATGGTTCTAATTCACCACCTAAGATTTTCATGAAAGTCGACTTACCACAACCATTGGCGCCAATTAAACCATAACGATTACCACCGCCAAATTTAACTGTAATGTTTTCGAACAAGGGCTTTTGCCCAAACTGCATGGTGATATTGGAGGTTGCTAGCACGTGATAATAACTCAGGAAAAAGTAGTGAAATCGAAAAAAGAAGCTTATTTTAACATTGCATTACCCTACTGAAGCAATTGTTTTTTAAATGCTTTTTAGATGAAAACCTTCTTTATTAGCACTTATTTGGCATTTGCCGCCAACCGGTAGGGTCAATTTATCATGGCAATGACCAAATGGTAAATTGTTGAATACTTGGGTTTTGGCTCCAAGCTCTTTTAATTGAGATTTGATTAAAGAAATGCCGGAATTGAGGTCATAACCTTCATCATGTGGACTGAGTTGATAGCCTGAGAAATCGCCAAACAAGATGGCTTGTTGAGTCTCAAGTACGCCGGCCTGCAAAAGCTGTAAAAGCATTCTTTCCACGCGATAAGGATGTTCGTTGATATCTTCAATAAATAAAATACCATTTTTAATCAATGATTTACTTGGGAAATATGAAGTATTTAATAAGCTTACTAAGATGCTTAAGTTGCCACCCCAAAGGGTACCCTCAAAATCCGCCTGACTACTGTCTAACCATCTTTGCTGATGTTGTACTTGTACATCCAAGTTTTGACGCAGAACAGCTTCTTGAAAGTGATGTAATGTAAATTGAGATAACTCAGCTGGTTGTCGACCAAAGTCATAACTGAGCATTGGTCCAGCGAAACTTACTCTACCTGTTTTAGCAAATAAACCAATTTGAAGAGAGCTTACATCACTATGACCAACAATCACCAAACCATCATCGACTGCTTTGGCTAAACGATCCCATTGAATCTTAGGCAAAAGCCTAGATAATCCGTAACCACCCCGCATGGCAAGGGCAATATTAGGGCCAATAGATGAGGTTATTTCAGGTAAGTCATTAATTTCGTTGAGTCTTTCCTGATCAGATCCAGCAAATCGTTGATAAACACGATTCGCACATTCAATATTATGAAGTTCAAACCCTTCTCCCTCAAGAAAAGACTTTGCTCTTGTAATAGACTCAATATCCGTTATTTTTCCAGAAGGCGCAAAGCAATAAATAGGTAATTGAGTAGAGTTCATCAGATTATTTTACACTTTTGCTAGGCGCTTGATTTTAAAGAAATCTTTTAAAACTGTCGCACATTCTTCAGCCAAAACCCCACCCTCTATTGAACAGTGATGGTTGAGTTGTGTATTGTCAAATGCATTTATCACGCCTCCTGCAACACCTGTCTTACTATCAGATGCACCAAAATAGACCTTAGATATTCTGGAGTTCATAATCGCTCCTGCACACATTAAACATGGCTCTAAAGTAACGTACAAGGTAAGGCCTGGTAATCGATAATTTTCCAGAGCTGTGGCGGCTTTTCTTAACACCACGATTTCAGCATGCGCGCTTGGATCATGCATTTGAAGAGGCATATTATGGCCACGAGATATTTCTTGATCATTGAGAACCAATACAGCGCCAACAGGAACCTCATCTTGAAAAGCTGCTAGTTTTGCCTCTTCTAAGGCAATTTTCATCCAATATTGGTGGTTAGGCTGATTCATCAAAAATATCAGCCCAACAATTAGGTGTTTCATATAGTCTTAATTGATAAAGACGAATTCGCCCATGGTATTTATCTAATAAAACCGGTGCGATTCTATCAAAAGCAATTTTGGCAAGATTTTCAGCTGTAGGGACACCATCGATGATAGTTGTTTTATGGTCTGGTATTGTTTTTAAAAAATCAATCAGTGGAGTGTCAACCTGCGCCACAAAAAATGAATGATCCCAAGGTTCAATAATGAGATCCTGCATGATGGATTTGATGTGACCAAAATCCATCATCATCCCTTCCTCTGAACTTCCTTGACTTTGGTTTAAATCACCACGTAAGGTCACTTCTATTTGGTAACGGTGTCCGTGAAGGTGTCGGCATTGACCTAAATGGTTTGGTATTCGATGACCCGCATCAAATTCAAGCCTTCTGGTAATTTGAAATAGTGGCATTAGTTTCTCAAGGTAAATTTAGATATTTGTGTTGCTGAACACTTAATCGCCATATGGGGCGTTCTTTACATAACTCAATGGCTAGCTGGAGGTGTTGATCTTTCGAAGGACTATCCATAGCCTGGAGAAAAAAGTGCTTAAAGTTCATTTGCTCAAAACGCTTAAGGCGTTGAATTATCTTTTCTTTTTGCGGAATTTCATGTTTTTGGGGCACAACATACTTAATTTCGTCAGCTTGTAATACAACTAAATCACTTCCATCTTTGGGACTTACACAAACCCAGTCAATACCTTTAGGTGGAATCAAGGTGCCATTGGTCTCAATTGCAACCTCAAATTGCTCATCTTTTAATGCTTGAATCAAGGCATGGTCAAGCTGTAAAAGTGGCTCTCCACCGGTAAATACAACATAACGATAGGTACTCGATAAATTCATCTTGCCCCATTCTTGCGATATAGCCATTGCTAATTCTTGCGCTGACGAAAACTTGCCGCCTCCAATGCCGTCTGTACCGATAAAATCGGTATCGCAGAATTGACATATCGAGTTGAGGCGGTCTTCCTCACGTCCCGACCATAAGTTACAACCCGTAAAACGACAAAACACAGCCACTCTACCAGCTTGTGCCCCTTCGCCTTGTAGGGTACTAAAGATTTCTTTTACTGTATACATAGGTTTCTATTTTAAACTTGAACAAGGCAATATTTTTTAATTGATAATAGAAACAAGCCTTTCTAATTAAAGAAACTGGAAATTCATGATTCAAACAGACACTACTTCCAATATTAAAGTCAGCTTCCATGAGCATATTTTAGAGATAGAAATCGATCGTCGTGAGAAGAAAAATGCTATTACTACATCCATGTACCAATCTCTTAAAGATGCAATTCTTCATGGAGAGGCTAATTCGGATGTACATGTAATTTATTTACATGCTCAAGAGGATCTTTTTACCTCGGGTAATGATCTAAATGCGTTTATTAACCCTAGTCAAGCAGACGCATCAGCCGCCTTTGATTTTTTAAAAATCATCGCGAATTGTCAAAAACCATTAGTGGCTGCAGTTGGTGGAAAAGCGATTGGTATTGGCACTACTCTGCTTTTGCATTTTGATTTCGTGATTGCCGCAGAGGATGCTCAATTTCAACTACCTTTTGTCAATCTTGGACTAAGCCCAGAAGGTGCGTCAAGCTATATTTTGCCATTCACAGCGGGTACAAAGCTTAGCAATGAACTCCTTATGTTAGGCAATTATTTCGACAGTCAAACAGCGTATCGAGCAGGGATTATCAACCAAATATGTTCTAAAGAACAATTGCTAAAAAATGCCCTAGAAATCTGTCATCAATTAGCAATGAAACCTGTTATTTCTTTGAAGTCGAGTAAAAAATTAATAAAAAAACATCATATTGTTGCAATTAATGAAACAATCGAGAACGAATTTCAGGAGTTTATTCAGTTGTTACAACAACCTGCCGCAAAAGAAATACTTTTGGCTTTTATCGAAAAAAGACCCCCCAATCGTGCGCTTTTTAAATCCTCAGCAAATGAATAAAAATGACCATATCTAGTATTCCAGAGGGTTTTCAACTACACACAATGTCTGCAACAGCAGAGAAATTTTTAACCTTATTGGGGCCTTGGTATTATAAAAATCATACGCATGACGATGGTCGTAAGGAGAAAATATTCGGTATCTTAATTGAAGATAAACACACAAATATTTGGGGATCAGCACATGGCGGGATGTTGATTTCAATGGCAGATTCTGCATTGGGGTATAACCTATCAAGAGCAACGGATCCTCCTCAAAAACTGGTAACCGTTCACTTGAATTCAGATTTCATTGCGAGTCCAAAACCTGGGGACTGGATTCATACAGAAATAAAAATTCATAAGATTGGTGCAAAAATGAGTTTTGCAGATTGTTATTTAAAAGTTGGTGAAAAGTTAATACTTCGGACCAGTGGCGTTTTTACCATGTTGCAGCGCTTACAAAAAGTTAGTTCATAAATTTAGATCAGGAACAAAAAATGAGTCAATTTTATTATTGGGAAGATTTTTTTAAAGGACAAGTCATCGATTGTGGAACGATGACAATATCTGAATCAAACATTCTTGAATTCGCAAATCAGTATGATCCTCAACGTTTTCATATCAGTAAGACAGATGCTGAACAAACCATTTTTAAAGGTCTTATTGCCAGTGGTTGGCAAACCGGCTCTTTTATGATGCGCATGGTTTGTGATAGTTTTATGACGAACTCTTCCTCAATTGGATCACCTGGTCTTGAGAGCTTAAAGTGGATCAAACCAGTTCGTCCCGGAGATACATTAAGAACCGTAGTAGAAGTTCTTGAAACTCGCCCTCTTAATAGCAAACCTCATCTGGGCATGATTCTGTCTAAGTGGAGTTGTTATAACCAACATGATGAGATTACTACTACGATTGAAGCTTGGAATATGTTTGAGAAACGTTCAAGTGCGAAATAATTCATGAATAAATTACATGTATTAACCAATAAATCAGAATTAAAAAAAGAACAGTTACAAGATAAGGTCGTCATCGTATTAGATATCTTAATTGCAACTACATCAATTGTTACAGCAATGGCGAATGGCTGTAAGCAAATTGTTCCAGTTAGAAATTATGATGAAGCTTTATCTTTACAAAGCCAGCCTAATTACCAAAATCACAAGTTTTCGGGAGAACTGAATGCAGATACTTTATCCGGCTTTATTCAACCAACACCTATTGCACTTTTAAAAGCTGGTATGGACAACTGTCATTTGGTCTATTGCACAACGAATGGCACGGTCGCCTTAAATGACTGCAAAACAGCAAAGAAAACATTCGTTGGCTCTTTGCTTAATGCTCAGTCGATTGTTCAACATGTGATGAACCATTGGCAACATGAGACGATTCTGATTGTCTGTTCAGGATCAAATGATCAATTTAATATCGAAGATTTTTATGGCGCTGGATACTTTGTAGAAACTTTTGTGAATCACCACTTGGGCCAAGATTTTGAATTATCTGATAGTGCAAAGGCAGCTCAGGTATTTCATAGAAGTGGTTCCGCAATTGACTTATTGAATGCCTCTCGTGTTGGAAAAATGTTACATGATCGTAATTGGAGTGAGGAGCTTGTCTTTGCTGCACAAAAAGATATCTATCCAGTAGTACCCTATTTAACCTCTGAGGGTCTTGTTGAATTAATTTGAAGAATGCATTTGTATAAAGTAATAACCATGAATTGAACATGACTACCTAAACAAATTATCATCAAAGAAATAATATTGAAATCAGCTATTGTTAATTGTGAATTGCTAGCAAATAAAGGAATCATATATGGGACTCACGCATTTAGAGACTAAAAATCAGGTGGCATTAATTACCATGAATCATCCCCCAGTCAATGGCTTAGGTTATGACTTACGTGTGGCAATTATTGATGGGATTCGTCAAGCTGTTGAAAATTCTAGTATTCAAGCTATTGTAATTACTGGATCAGAAAAATCATTTTCTGGCGGTGCTGATATTAAAGAATTTGGTACGGTAAAGGCGATTACTGAACCTCATCTCCAGTCTGTGATTCGAGTGATTGAGAATAGTCCTAAACCAGTTATTGCCGCTATCCAAGGGGTTTGTATGGGGGGTGGAATGGAATTAGCTCTCGGATGTCATTACCGAGTAGCTAGTCCTAGTGCTTCCCTTGCCCTACCTGAAATTAAATTAGGTTTAATACCTGGTGCAGGTGGTACTCAACGCATGCCAAGAGTGATTGGCGTAGAAAAAGCACTTAACTTTATTCTTTCAGGAGACCCCGTTCCAGCTATCGCGTTTAAAGGAACTCCGTTATTGGATGCAATTATAGAGACAGACTTCATTGCATCTGCCATTCAATTTGCTGAAAAGATTATTGCAGATAAAATGCCATTGAAAAAGATTCGGGATATTCGTATTCAGTATCCTGAGCATGAGGCTTTTTTACAGTTTTCAAGAAATACTGTGAAAACCATCGCAGCACCTTATCCTGCAGCTGTAAAGGCGATTGATGCAATTTCTGCAGCAATTACCCTTCCATTTGAGCAAGGTATTGCCAAAGAGCGTGAGTACTTTTTAGAGTTAATGAATACGTCTGTCTCACGCGCCATGCGTTATGCATTCTTTGCTCAAAGAAATACAAGTAAGGTAGCTGACATTCCTAGCGATACTCCACTGCGTGAAATCAATCATGTTGGCATTATTGGAGCCGGAACAATGGGTGGCGGAATAGCAATGAACTTTGTGAATGCCGGAATACCGGTTACGATTTTAGAAACTACTCAAGAAAAACTGACCAAGGGATTAGGAATTATTCAATCCAATTATGAGGGATCAGTCAAAAAAGGCAAGTTAACACCCGAAAAACTTCAACAAAGAATGGGGTTAATTAAATCCTCCTTGGATTATCAAGATTTAAGTCAAGTTGATCTGGTGATTGAAGCTGTATTTGAAGATATTGGGGTAAAGGAACAAGTTTTTAAGAAGTTAGATTCTATTATTAAACCAGGTGCCATTTTAGCTTCTAATACTTCCACCCTTGATGTGAATCAAATTGCTCACTTTACAAGCCGTCCACAAGATGTCATTGGGATGCATTTTTTTAGTCCTGCTAACGTCATGCAACTTGTTGAGGTGATTCGCGGTGATCTCACTTCAAAAGACGTTATTGCTACGATTATGAAGTTGTCTCAAAAGATGAAGAAAACTCCGGTGATTTGTCGAGTATGTGATGGCTTTATTGGCAATCGGATGGTTGAACAATATTTAAGAATGGCGGGTTTTCTATTGGAGCAAGGGGCAACTCCATGGCAAATTGATAAAGCTTTAGAAGATTTTGGTATGGTCATGGGACCATTTCGTATGAGCGATTTAGCTGGTAATGATATTGGTTGGGCTATTCGAAAACGGCGCGCAATCGAACAACCAGATCTGAAATACTCAGCATTTGCAGATCAGATTTGTGAAGCTGGACGATTTGGTCAAAAAACTGGAAAAGGTTGGTACTTGTATGAAAAAGGAAACCGTAAACCAATTCCAGATCCGGAACTTGAACAACTCTTAGTTGAGTTTAGAGCTAAAAATGGGGTACAACCCAGAAAAATCTCCAATGAGGAGATTGTTCAATTTTGTATTTTTGCATTAATTAATGAGGGAGCTCGAATCCTTGAAGAAGGTATCGCACAAAGAGCATCTGATATCGATATCGTTTATCTCACAGGTTATGGATTCCCTGTCTATCGTGGTGGTCCTCTGAAATATGCGGATGAAGTTGGTTTGTTTCAAGTCATTCAAGTATGTTTGAAATTTTATGAAGCAAGCAAGGATCCATTTTGGCTTCCTGCAAAGTTATTGCAAGATTCTTTAACACAAATGAAAACCTTGACTGGTTCCTAATTATTAATTCATGGAGATATCATGACTGATGCCGTAATTGTTTCAACAGCCCGCACTCCCCTTACCAAATCATGGCGAGGTGGTTTTAATATGACTCATGGAGCAGTATTAGGTGGTCATGTAGTTCATGAGGCTGTCTCGAGAGCCAAAGTCGATCCTGCTGAAATTGAGGATGTCCTCATGGGTTGTGCAAACCCTGAGGGTGCAACAGGTTTAAATATTGCAAGACAAATAGCTATCAAAGCAGGACTGCCCGTATCTGTCGGAGGAGTTACGATCAATCGTTTCTGTTCATCAGGATTACAAGCTATTGCAATGGCTGCGCAACGCGTGATAGTTGATCAAGTTCCAATGTTAGTTGCGGGTGGTGTTGAATCGATTTCATGTGTACAGCTTGAAATGAATCAACATATGTTACTTGAGCCAAGTCTTCAAAAAACCAAACCAGAACTATATTGGACCATGTTACAAACAGCTGAGCAAGTTGCAAAGCGTTACAACATCAGTAAAGAACGCCAAGATGAGTACGGCGTACGAAGTCAGTTACGAGCAGCAAATGCTAGAGATCAAGGCCTTTTTAATGACGAGATTGCGCCAATTAAAGTTACGATGGGAGTTGCTAATACTGAAACAAAAATGCTTTCAACAAAGGAAGTGACTATTTCTGAGGATGAAGGTATTCGTGCCGACACCAACTTAGAAGGTGTCAGTAAAATTCGGTCTGCTTTGCCAGGGGGAGTTATTACAGCTGGAAATGCTAGCCAATTTTCTGATGGTGCAAGTGCTGCGGTGGTTATGGATGCAAAGTTGGCTGAAAAAAGAGGATTACAGCCATTGGGTATATTTAGAGGTTTTGCAGTTGCGGGTTGTGAACCAGATGAAATGGGAATTGGGCCCGTATTTGCTATCCCAAGACTATTAGAAAGAACGGGTGTAAAAATGTCCGAAATTGGGCTTTGGGAGTTGAATGAAGCTTTTGCTGTTCAAGTATTGTATTGTCGAGACAAACTTGGTATTCCAGATGACATTTTAAATGTCAACGGTGGTGCTATTGCTGTTGGACATCCATACGGGGTATCTGGTGCACGAATGGTAGGACATGCTTTGATTGAAGGAAAGCGCCGCAAAGCTAAATATGTTGTCGTCACTATGTGTGTTGGTGGTGGGCAAGGTGCTGCTGGTTTATTTGAAGTTTGTTAAGGATTCATACAATTGAAAAAAGAATATTTTGGTATACATGTGCCCTTTATTTCTCACCTTGGAGTTGAAGCACGAGAGATTTCCGAAGGTGAAGTTGAAGCCACTCTTGAGTTAAAAGATCACCACCTCAATCCTATGGGGTTCTCCCATGGAGGTATTTTGATGACACTCATGGATTTTGCAATGGCCATGTCAGCTAAATCAAAAGCTAAACATCATGGGGCTGGACTTACCATTGATATGTCTGTTGCCTTTATGAAAGGTGGACAAGAAAAACTCATCGTCCGTGGTAAGGTTTTAAGAAGTGGTAAATCGATACATTTTTGTGAAGCAACAATTACCGACGTTACTGGTGAAATGGTTGCAAAGGCAATGGGGACATTTAAATTGGTAGATGTTAAAAAATGAGTGATTTTTCTGGGACTAAATCATTAAGTGATGAAAATACTTTTTCTAGTAATCATTTTTTAGATTGGGCCAAGGAGCATCTTCCCAATATTGATCCCCAATTACCACTTGAGGTCAGTCAGTTCAAAGGTGGCCAATCCAATCCTACTTTTTTATTGAAACACAACGAATCTTCCTATGTTTTAAGAAGAAAACCTCCTGGGAAATTACTTCCAAGTGCGCATGCTATTGACCGTGAATATAAGGTTATCAAGGCGCTTCATCAGAATGATTTTCCTGTTGCTCAACCTCTTGCATACTGCTCTGACACCCGTGTTATTGGATCTGAGTTCTACTTGATGAGCTATCTTCAAGGACGAGTTTTTTGGGATCCACGATTAACAGAACTATCTCATCAAGATAGAAAAGAAGTTTTTAATGCCATGAATTCAGTGATTGCCCAAATGCATTCACTCGATCCAATCGCTATTGGCTTGGAAGATTATGGGCGATTTGGTGGGTACGTTCATCGCCAAATTGAACGCTGGACAAAACAGTATCGTTCTTCTGAGACTGAAAAAATTCCTGCAATGGATAATCTTATTGATTGGTTACCTCAACATATCCCGGCATATGATTCAACAAGCCTCGTCCATGGTGATTTTAGATTAGATAATTTAATTTTTGATCCAGTTGAACCCAAAATCATTGGTGTGCTTGATTGGGAG
>Ga0209188_1000844_pt1 | contig 27219 bp, 23 predicted proteins | sample C_130625_EF_Meta_FD_187307 | JGI IMG/M metagenome (GOLD analysis project Ga0209188, IMG submission 187307) | Freshwater microbial communities from Lake Croche, Canada to study carbon cycling - C_130625_EF_MetaG (SPAdes) (version 2) | ecosystem: Environmental > Aquatic > Freshwater > Lake... | reverse complement strand
ATCAAGCAGAATCCGCAGTCACCGCATTTATCAATAAGCCCGGTAACCACGGCACATCTCTTCGCTTCTTCAACGTAGTCGGCACCGCAGCCCCAGAACTTCTCGATAACTCAGTGGAAAACCTTGTGCCTATCGTCCTCGGCAAACTCAATAAGGGTGAAGCGCCAACAATCTTCGGCACCGATTACCCAACACCCGATGGCACATGTATCCGCGACTATGTCGATGTCCGCGATATCGCCCGCGCGCATTTAGCTGCAGCAGATGCCACAACTCAACTTCCACCTGCTATGAATATCGGCACCGGCCGTGGCGCATCAGTGCGCGAGATCATCAACTTAGTTCTAGCTGCCACCAATAAGTCCGACACTGAAGTCATCGAGACTGAACGTCGCGCCGGCGACCCAGCATTCCTCTGCGCCGACATCAACCTCGCCAAAAGCGCGATGGGCTTTACATCGAAGTACTCCCTCGAAGAGAGCGTTAAAAGCCTCTTTTAGCCCTTTCTAGCCCCGACACCTGCGCCCGATAGACTCACACCATGTCAAAGGGCCTCCCAACACCTGCTGCGCCGGCCCCTGACGCAACCCGCAGCGTCTTAGCCATCCCTGCCTTTCGCAAGCTCTGGAACTCGATGCTCTTCTCATCTTTGGGCGATTGGCTCGGCCTCTTGGCAACAACGGCGCTCGCCCAACAACTCTCCGGTGGCTCGTATGCAACTGCAAACTTCGCAATCGCCGGTGTCTTTATCGCACGCCTCTTGCCCGCAGTATTTCTCGGCCCACTCGCCGGCGTAATCGCCGATCGCTTCGATCGCCGCCGCCTCATGGTCGCAGTCGACATCATGCGCGCCGCGCTCTATATCTCTATCCCAATCGTTCACACGTATTTCTGGTTGTACACCGCAATGATCTTGGTCGAATGCCTCACGCTCTTCTGGTCACCGGCCAAAGAAGCATCTGTTCCCAACCTTGTTCCGCGCGACAAGTTAGAGAATGCAAATCAAGTCTCACTCTTAGCCGCCTATGGAACAGCACCCATCGCTGCAATCTTGTTCTCACTGCTCACACTTCTCTCTAGCGCAATCGCCGCCATCAGCTCTTTCCTTCCAAGTAACTCTGTCGATATCGCGCTCTACATCAACGCCGCATCATTCCTCTTCGCTGCCTGGACAATCCGCGGACTGAAAGAGATTCCAAAAGGTGCAGCATCTAAAAAAGCCGAGAGCGAGAACGTCGGCCAATCTTTAATCCAAGGATGGAAATCAGTTTCGCAATCTAAAATCATTCGCGGCCTCATTATCGGAATGGTCGGCGCATTCTCAGCAGCAGGAGCTGTTATCGGCCTTGCTCGCACATTCGTCGGCGATCTCGGCGGCGGTGATGCTGCATACGGCGTTCTCTTCGGTTCAGTCTTTACCGGCCTTGCTATCGGAATCGCATATGGCCCCAAGATATTTGCACAGTTCTCACGCCGCCGTTTATTTGGCGCATCTCTTTCAACAGCAGGTATCTTCCTTGTTCTCCTTGCAGCAATCTCTAACCTCACTCTCTCTATCTTTATCGTCGCCATCCTCGGAGCCTTTAGCGGCATCACCTGGGTCACCGGCTTCACCATGCTGGGCATGGAGGTCCACGACGAGATCCGCGGCCGCACCTTCGCCTTCGTGCAATCGCTGATCCGCATTACTTTGGTGGCAGTCCTTGCCATCGCACCGATCATCGCCGCCACCATCGGCGTGCACAGCTACACATTCCAAAACATCGCCATCAACTTCAACGGCGCACAAGCCACCATCCTCATCGCAGGCTTAATTGCGGTTCTCATCGGTTCAATCTCGTATCACCAGATGAAAGATCGCCCCACAGTCTCTCTTTGGTCTGACATCCTCGCTGCAATGCAAGGAGAACTCGGCAACATCACCGGAGCCCCCACCAAAGGAATCTTCATTGCATTCGAAGGCGGCGAAGGCACCGGCAAATCAACACAAGCAAAACTTCTCAGTAAATGGTTAGAGCAAGAAGGTGAATCAGTCATCCTCTCTCGCGAACCCGGCGGCACCGACCTCGGAAAAGATCTACGCAAAATTCTTCTCGGACATGAAACCGGAGCAATCTCACCACGCGCTGAAGCACTCCTCTATGCCGCAGATCGCGCCCACCATGTCTTCTCTGTAATCCGCCCGGGCCTTGATGCCGGAGATGTTGTCATCACCGATCGCTACTTCGATTCCTCTGCTGCCTATCAAGGCGCAGGTCGCGTACTCAATCCATCCGAAGTCGCACGCATCTCACGATGGGCCACGGAATCTCTCTACCCAACTCTCACAATCCTTATCGATCTTCCCGCTGAAATCGGACTAAGCCGTCTGCAATCACGCGACCGCCTTGAAGCAGAACCCACCGAATTCCACGAGCGTGTTCGCCAAGAGTTCCTGCAAATCGCCATGATGGATCCCGAACGCTACTTTGTCGTCGATGGCACACAATCTGTCGAAGAGATCCACACCCAAATCATCGCCCGCGTCGCCGAACTCCCCGCCCTCAAGCGCAATGCCCAAGGTCCACAACAGAATAAATTCCTCAAGCCAATCCGCATCGCCACCAACGCGGTCACCAAGAGAATCAAGAAGTAAATGACTTCCGTCTTCGATGACCTCGTAGGTCAAGAACACATCATCGATATCCTTCAAGGAGCAGTAGCTGCCTCTCGCACAGGCGAAGAATCACAAGAAATGACCCATGCCTGGGTCTTCACCGGCCCTCCAGGATCCGGCCGTTCTTCAGCTGCAGTGGCCTTCGCACAAGCACTCATCTGCCCCAACAATGGCTGCGGCACTTGCTCTGATTGCAATGCAGCAAAGACAAGTGCCCACCCTGATGTTGAAATCATTAAAACAGAAGGACTCTCTATCAAAGTAGAAGAAGTCCGCGAACTATTAACAAGAGTCGCATGGGCACCATCCATGGGCGGCTGGCGCGTAGTTGTCATGGAAGATGCCGACCGCCTCACCGAATCAGCGGCCAACGCACTCCTTAAGGCAATCGAAGAACCCGGCACACGAACAGTCTGGTTGCTCTGTGCACCAACACTTCATGATGTACTGCCAACAATTCGTTCACGTTGTCGCCACCTACAACTGCGCACGCCAAGCCTCGAAGCCGTCACCAGCGTTCTCATCAACCGCGACAACATTGCACCCGGCATGGCCAACTTCGCTGCCCGCGTCAGCCAAGGCCACATCGGCCGCGCAAAATATTTAGCAACCAATGAATCAGTCCGTAGCAATCGCAAACTCATCATGCAACTACCACTTCAACTCGGTTCACTAGCCGCAGCCTTCCAAGCCGCACAATCTCTTGTAGATATTGCGACTGCTGAAGCCAACTCATCATCGGATGAACGAGACGAAAAAGAAATCGAAAAACTTCAAGAAGCCTACGGAAAAGGAGCAACCGGCCGTGGCATGGCAACTGGTGGAGCCAAAGCAGTTAAAGAGCTAGAGAAAGAACAAAAGTCCCGCGCCACCCGTATGGTCCGCGACTCTATTGATGGCGCACTCCTTGATATCGCCACCTTCTATCGCGATGTCATGGTGGTGCAATCAGGCAATACCGAATCCATGATCAACACCGATATGAGCGAACAGATAGAAAGTTACGCATCAACCCATCCATCACATTCAACAATTAGCAAAATTAATGCAATCATGGACGCCCGCATCAACCTTGCACATAACGCCGCACCATTGGTTACCTGCGAAGCGCTTATGTGCGGTCTCGCCAAGCCGTAAACACCACATAGATGAAATAAAGAGCAAGCGAACTAGAAACGGCAAGCGTGATTGGCAGGCGGCTTGAAATTGAAGTTACCAAGATTGCAGTTAGAGCGACTTTAGGCCATCTAAATTCAAAAATTCCCCTCGCAGAGAGAATCAAGACTATGGGAATCAATATAACCATTCGGTATATATAGCTATCTCCAGATACCCAAATTGCGCTATAAGTAAGCATCAAAGGAGATATCCAAAGCATGGCGTTTAACCCTGGAATAGAGCGAGTGAAATCCCGAAGATCTTGGTTTCCCAACCTGATCAATAGGTAGGTCATACCCAAACAAGTGATAACCAATATGAAAATCTGTCCCAAGTTTAGTTGTGAACTCGAAAATAGCTTTAAGCCAAATGAAGTTCCAAAAGGTGAACCACTTTGGGTGACTCGCACAATTTCTTCTATTTCCTGAATCTTTAAAGCCCAATATAGAAGAGGCATCGTAAGAAGAATCCGGGTTGTCATTTTCAATCTGGGCCACTGAAACCACAACAGAAAAAGAACCAAAAAGATTGGCCATAATTTAAAAAGCACAGCTATGACGAGAGTCGTCGCACCTATAAGTTGTGAAAGATGCCTGTTACTTCGAAGATAATAGAGTCCAACCAAAATCAAAGTGAGTGTGATTAATTCATTGCCCCGATCAATCGCTAATACAACAACGGGTGTCAATAGCATTATGTAAGGGCCCAAGGAATCAATTCTCAAGTATTTAGTAGCCCAAAACATAGAACTTATAAAAGCCAAAAACGCAAAAATTCCAATTATCTTAACATCGGTGAAATCTAGGAACCTGAAAAGTTTTCCGACATCCGAATTCTGATTGAACAGCCGACCCCATGGATCACAGACATTAGTCCCCGTAATTATGGGTTGAGAACAAGAGGCGGCTGAGGTCAATAGCGCTAGATCACCAAAAATGAAATAACGACCACTTAATTTCATGGTGCCAGCTCCAAAATGAGACCAAACTTCGTAAATCGAATACTTAGTAAACTCCGAACAAATGAAACCGACCCAAAATCCACTAAGGGATAGCAGAATGAAAATGGCCTTGAGAAAATTATCATTACTCAAAGAAGAATTCAGAAGTCGGAATAGTTCAAAACTGAGCAACAAGGTGATAAGAATGTCTCCAGCTAGTGTCAAGGCGCCAGGCTTTTGCTGAAAATGAGGAACGACTAGAGCCAATATCCAACAAGCAGCAAGCGGTAAGATTTTGAAAGTAACCCTAGGCACAACCAAAGAGTAGGGTGCGAGAGAAAATTTCAGGGGATTGTCCTCTTCAAAACTCTCGAATATAAGAAATCCTGAATTCAAACCCCATCGTCGCCTCTAGAATTTTTCCACTGATATGTATTCCCGGAATGGAGCTTTGGTGCACCGGAAGTCCGTTTCGGATGCACGAATCATGCTTAGAATTCTTTCGAGTCAACAAATAAATCAAGAACCTGCGAGGTTACTTATATCTAAAAGGGTGTATTCCTTGCGAGGATCCTTCTAAAATCTGCAGTTCTTTGCTATCTTGCCATAATGAGAGTCCCTCTTGCTTCGAGTGGCTTGCGTGATGAAGATATCGCCGCAGTAATTCGTGTTTTAAAATCAGGAAACCTGACCATGGGTCAGGAGGTCAAGAAATTTGAAGCCACGATGTCAGAATATTTAGGGGTCAAACACTTTGTAATGGTGAACTCTGGGTCGTCAGCTAACTTACTAATGATTGAAGCTTTGATGAGACCTGCTGTCTCGAGGCCTAGACTCAACCCAGGCGACAGTGTGCTGGTTCCTGCCATTGCATGGCCCACAACAATTTGGCCTCTAATCCAATTGGGTCTAAACCCCGTTTTTGTGGATATCGACCCAAATACCCTCGCACTAGATTTAGTTTCAGCACAAAAACTTATTGATAGTTCAAGAATCCCAGTTCGAGGCATTTTCCCAATTCACCCACTTGGATTTGCTATTCCTCCATCATCACTTGATAAATTTATAGTAAAAAATGACTTAATTTTAATTAATGATGTCTGTGAATCACTCGGAAGTTGGAGTGAAGGTAAGCATGCTGGGACTTCTGGAATTGCAGGTTCCTTTTCTTTTTATTTTTCACATCACATCACCACAATGGAAGGGGGGGGTGTTGCAACCAACGAGGATGCCCTTGCGGATGATCTCCGATCTATGAGATCACATGGTTGGTCCCGCGATCGATCGGATGTGAATGAATGGAATTCCCAAGTTTCAAGCAATGATTCGAAGTTTTTATTTGTTTCGACTGGATACAACCTGCGACCCATGGAAATACAAGCTGCGATAGGCTCTCTACAAATTACAGAAATTGACAGATTTGTTTCAAAAAGGAGAGCAATCGCTCGGCGAGTCAGCGATTCATTGCTCGGAACCTGCCTGTCAGTAATTGGTGGGACTACCCTCATAAATGAGGAGGAAGAACGGACAAATTCTTGGATGCTCATTCCAATTCGAGTGAATACCGAAAATGCACTGGCTTACAAGAATTTAATTCTTGCAGAGCTAACCAGGCTCGAAATTGAGACGCGACCAGTCCTGACGGGAAATTTCCTCTCCCAACCAGCGATTCAACGAATTACACGACATTCTGTGGACCCCAACTCTTTCAAAGCAGCAACAGAGATTACCGATACTACATTTTTGGTTGGAGCACACCATGACCTATCCGACGAACAAATAAGTTTTCTGTGTAGCTCCTTGAGGAATGCAAGTTCAATCTAATGAATGTGATCCCTTCAACCGTCATTATCATTCCCTCCTACAACGAAATGCTTGCGCTCCCAGAACTATTACGAGAACTGAAATTAGGCTTGACGCGCCAAGATGCTGTAATAGTGATGGATGATAGCCATCACGAAATCTCTAGAGATCTTGAACGCAAATGTCTAGAAGCGATTGAGGATTCCATATTCGATTTCAAGTTTTATAACTCAGGACTGAAATCTGGGCGTGGTGCGGCAGTAAGAAATGGAATGATCACAGCACTGTCCGAATTCCCTAATGTTGAAAAGATTCTTGAATGTGATGCGGATGGCTCACATCGACCCCAAGACATTCTTAAGATCAAGAACTCCTCAAGCACAGCGGATCTTCTCGTTGGAAGCAGATATCTCAACTCAAGCAAGATTGTAGGTTGGCCACTGAGTAGGCGTATTTTTTCGATGCTACTGAATAAGTCCATCCCACGACTTACTGGTGTGAACTTAAGGGATATCACGAACGGCCTGAGGAGATATTCCAAGAATGCCATAAAAGAAATGCTGTCTGAAAATCAAGTGAATAAGGGCTTCATTTACCTTTCTGAACAAGCAATTTTAATTTCTAGAAGGGATCTGATGATTTCCGAAGAACCAATAATTTTCGTGGATAGAACTCTCGGAAGAAGCACTGTTACCTGGCGCGAAATAACAAGTTCGCTTCTTGGGATATTTAGATTGGTCGTCGCAAGTCACGGAAAATGAAAAAACTTTATTCAACTGGTGTCACGGGAACAATCGGTAGGCATCTTCCGAAGGGTGTGGTTCCGATATACGTTGACCTGTCTTCGAAGAAAGAGAAATTTAAAAGTCTCGATTTTGAGAACGACACCAACTTGGTTCACCTCGCAGGGGTAGTTGGTCCATCGGAAGTTCAGAAAAATATTGATTATGCCCGATCAGTAAATATTGATGGCTCCGGATTCTTAGCCCGAGAATTTATTAAGCGCAGCAAAGGCATATTTTACTTTGCATCTACTTCTCATGTTTATGCGCCATCCCGCAATTTGATTTCGGAGATGGGTCCTCTTGCTCCGACAAACATCTATGCAGAGCAGAAATTGGAGGCGGAGGTATTACTACAAAATATATTTGAATTAGAGCCGCATAGACTCTGCATAATCAGGATATTTAGTGTTCTGGATTGGGATGTCGCTCCGTATACATTAGGGGGTGCAATCAGAAAGCTGACCAACTCAGAACTTGTCCTAAAAAACTCCTCTGACGTTCGAGATTTCTTGACTCCAAAGTCAATTGCCGAAGCGATTTATGAAATAGCCACCTCCGAGACTCAAGGCCGGATTCTAAATTTATGCTCGGGCTTAGGTATTTCGGTGGGCGAAGCAGCGAAGAAAATGCTCCGTGAAAGCGGGTTTGTGGTTCCTGAGGAGAATTTTTCATGGGAACAGAGCGCAAATCCATATGTGGTGGGAGACAATTCGCGACTAATTTCACTTCACCCAGCCCTCAAACTATCTTGGCAGCCCTCAACCTTGAATTGAAGGTGGTAGTAACCAACCCTTGCAATACGGCAGAATCCTCCCATGCGCCTAGACCATGTTTCTTACGTAACTCCCCATGATCAACTTGCTGACACAGTACAACGTCTAGGGTCGCGCCTTGGAAGTACTTTTGTTGATGGTGGCATCCATCCGCGATTTGGAACCCGAAATTTCACTGCTTCATTGAAGAACGGCCAATATATAGAGGTTGTCTGCCCACTAGATCATCCAGCGGCACAACAAACATCTTGGGGGAAAGCGGTGTCCCAGAAAGCAAACGAGGGTGGAGGATGGCTGACTTGGGTCTTTAGTACCAAGGATATTTCTTCAATTGCAAAAAGGTTTGGACGAGAAGCGATTGAGGGTCACCGTACACGACCCGACGGATCAGATTTGAAATGGAGACAAATTGGAGTTAAGGAAATTGTGGAATTTCGCGAATTTCCTTTTTTCATACAATGGCTTAGTACTGACCATCCATCTCAAGACGGTTTGCCCCAGGCAGAAATTGCAAAGATTGTCATTGCAGACCAAGCACAGTTGACTGACTCTTGGTTCAAAGAAGAGATTCTAGACTCCCTCGTTGACGTGAGTCTTGAGTGGGTAGATCCAATCACAAACGACGGCCTATCGGGGATCGTGGCCATTCATCTTGAAACCCCAAACGGAATTGTCGTTCTTGATTAACGTTGAGGAAAAAAATTTTATGGATAACTGAACAGAGCTTGTAATTATAAACCAAATAAACAGGGAGGTTCGAAAATGAATCAGCCTTTTTTGATGAAGGTTATTCTGCTGAGAAAATTGGCTAGCGTAAACGTGTGGATCGATATCGAATGAGACAAAATCCAAAAATTGTTTATAAGATAAAATCAAATCGGGCTCTAACGGCTTTTCTTGCAATCATCACATTATGTCTTTTCTTTCTGGCTCAAGTTCTAACTTCTTGGAGAGGATTGTCAAGTTCTGGAGTCCGTGGCCCCTCAGATTACATTGATCAACAATCGGTACTTCATTCTGCTCAGTGCTTCAAGTTAATCGGGATCGATGTCTACAAGGCGAATGTTCTACCTATGGGATGCGGCAGTTTTCTATATTCCATTGAGTTGCTACGCATCTTAAATTTCACTCGTTTATCATCAATCTCTAGTTCCATTCTGGGAATCATCTTTATGTGGGCCACAGTTGCCACCATGTGCTATTTCTTTTATCTTATTAAAAACTACGGGAAAATCGATAACCTAATTGCCTTTATTGCACTTTCATCGCCAGGTATTTGGCTACTGCTAGAACGTGGGAATTATGATGAAGTAATTTTTATAATCCTGGTGCTCGGATCAATAATTCTTTCAACAAAATTTCCAGAGTTGGGCGTCGCGTTGATTGCAGTCACCTCATTAATGAAATTTTATACGCTCCCGCTCTATTTTATTTCACTCTTCTTTTTAAAAAGAAAAAGCAGCCGTGTAATCCTCCTGATTTCCTCCTTCCCTCTGGCGGCTTATGTTGTCTTCCTTATTAGGCAAGCGTCGTCTTTTCCTTCTACTTGGAAAATTTCGTTCGGACTGAAATCTCTTGGACTTTATTTAGAATATATAATCGGACAAAAAATCTCAAGCGATTTTCAGATATCTTCAATAATTACGACTCTACTGGGATTGATATTGTTGATCCTAATTTATTTCTACATGAAGTCAATTGAAATAAAACCTTCATTTGTTTACCAACCAGAAGAATCACATGGAAAGATTCAGATTTTATACGCTTCATTTTTGGTAACTTTCCTAAGTTGCTATTTTGCTGGGATGAATTTCGATTATCGATTAATCTACCTAGCAAGCATGATTGGAATCTCGCCTGCTATTTTTGCACACAATAGATTCCGCTCACTCTTTCTTCTCACAGGATTGGGGTCATTGTTGTTCAGCACATATTCATTTGGGTTACATGGAATTCCTGCACTTCTCATTCAGTTCGTTGGGGATATCGCTCTATACGGCTTCGTAGGAACACAATTGATATTGTTGAAAGACATGATTGAGCGAAAAAAGTGTTTCAAAAATAGTCTAAATAGAGTCATAGCCACTTTCCGAAATTAAAGTCGACTCGCCACCCACGAGGCAAGCACTTCTGGGTTATCTGATGTGAACCAGTTATCCCTTTTCGAATGCCAGTATTCGGGACCAATCACAAGGCCGCGATTGTTGAGTAAACCTCCTACCGCGCTGTAAGACGACTTACCCATAATCAAAATGTCGGCGACAGCCATAGACTCCCACTCGTCCGTCCAATGTCGTGTTTCATAGAATTCGCAATGGGGAATTTCTTCGATGATCGCATCCAGCTTATTCTTAGCGTCTACCAATAAATTTGGTTGAAGATCATTATTTCTATCGAGTATCCCCAGTTCTTGCCAATATTTTAGACTTTGTGGGACTGCGTGTGACACCAAGAGATGCTTATCGATGGTTATTCCAAGAAAATCGGTATGTATTACGACCTTATGTGGTTTTCCGTTTTCGTTTATTATTGCAGTTAAGGACCTGAGTAGCGATTGGAAAAAATATACATCAATCAATCTGTCCCCATCTCCTACAAAATTCGTGAGTCTGATGTGAAGATGTATCTGGAAAGATTGATGATCATTGGTAGATTGCAGAATACAAGGGAGTGTTTCCCAGATTGCAGGTTTCACCCGTGCGGCGAAATATCCATCGAGTAGTGTGATTTTAGTTGCCTGCCTAGTTAGCCTGCCAACGAATATAGTCTTGAGCAAATGCCAAGGCAGATGAAATGGTTTATCAACTTTCACAATCCTGCCTTCTTGAAAAGCTAATTTCTGATCGAGCCTCAAAGTAAGCCAAGCATTTAGATTGGAAATTTCATTGAGCAGTTGAGAATCAGATCCCAGAAAATCAATCGGTTGTAACTCAATTTTTGCAATCGGCTTCAAAGAGAATGGCCTATTCAGAAAATTAGCAAGGCAGTAAGTAGAGAGAATCCTTTGGGTCTGAGCACCTGCCCCATCGAAGTACCCATCATGATTTGAGATGAATAAAGAATCCTTTTTAACTAGGCGTATGAGTAATCTAGCCGCGCTGAAAGAGTAAAAATCTGCGGCCTTTTGAAAAATTAATCTTATCCAGATTGATATAGGTTGGATCATCGGTTTCAACATCAATCTTGTATCCTTTAAGTAAGAACATTAGATGGGTAAGTATCCCTGGTTTCACTCGTGTGAAGCTATGGTTATGCATAAATTCCTCAACCAATTCCTGGGAGTTCGTAGAATCTTGATATTCAGATGTGTCTAGCTCCAAGGTGATGGCAAAAATCTTGTCAAGGTAATTGGCAGCACCCTTTAAAATCTCAAAATCGGCTCCCTGGGCGTCAATTTTTACATGATCAATAATCGGGAATCGGTCAAAAGGGAAGTGAACCAAAAAATCATTGAGGGTCCAAACACGAACTTGTTCTGAGTGATCAACTTGGAAAGACTTAGGCTCAAGTAATGATGAACAGCCAGGATCTGCTTCGGTGACATACATAGTCATTCCTGAAGCCATGTGTTTTGAATAAAGGGCAGTTTGAAGTAAAGCCACTCTTGTCCCAATGTAATGTGGGGAAAGCTTCACGTTCCAATTTGAAGAACCAGATCGTATTTGGTCGAGATTGGTTTTCAGAGGCTCGAAGCCAAGTACAAAAAGTAGCGGGTCGGCTCCAATCCAAATCTGGCTCTGTGGAGCGTTGACAGAGAGGCCTATATCAATCTTTACATGCTCAATCTCAGGAGGAAATTGAAATTTCCCGTTTTGAAGAGTGAGTCCTGCCTCCGCAAATATTTCCCTCATGGAGTAAGCATTGCACAGTAAACTCGCCTCATGCTTACAAGCGTAGGAGTAGTCATCCCTACATTCGAACGCCCGAATCAAACTATCAGGGCTGTACGTTCTGCTCTAAATCAAACCTTTAAACCTACGAGAATTATCGTCGTGGATGATGGCAGCACGGAAGTGACCCGTACCTTTCTAAAGGACGCCATGGATGAATTGGGAGTTGAATATTTGCAGCTTGAACACTGTGGGCATCCCGGGGTGGTGCGAAAAAAAGGAGTTGAAATTCTTAATACGACTTGGGTTGCTTTCCTTGATAGCGACGACGAGTGGTTGCCAATGAAGACAGAACTCCAATTAAAGGAGTTAGCTAAGTCTGGAAACTCAGCAATTTGCAGCAACGCAAAAATGAGGAGTGATGGCAAGTTGTATTTCTCAAAGTCTCCGAGTAGAAGCATGCTACAGCGGAAAGATTTGTATCGAGTCAATTCCGTAATATGTAGTACCGCTCTAGTCAAAAGAAAGGTACTGAACCAAATTAAAAACTTTGCTGACGAGAGAAATGTTCGAGGCGCTGAAGATTTTGCAACATGGCTTAGAGTCTCGATGTTCACTAACTGGGACTATATCGGTGAACCACTTATTTGGTATTCTGATGCCTCTGAAGATAGCTTGAGAAAGGATGTCTCAAGATTGACAAAGTCTCCACACCTACTGGGTCTAAAAAACTTTTCAAATTGGGCACTTCCTGAGAGAGAATTTGCGCTCAGTGCCTCGATCGCAAAAGCTAGTTTGCTTCAACTCTTTGGTCGATAAAATATGTCAATTGGTATCCTCACCATCGCAACAAATTCATATCTAGAGTATTGGATGAATATGGTTGTAAGTTTTGAAACTAATGTTCGAAATCCCGAACAACACACACTTTACGTATTTACGGACGAAGTCGAAAAAGCTACTCATTTTTCTAAAAATCACCCACGACTCAAAATTCAAGTTATTCGAGTTGCAAGTATGGGTTTTCCAGAAGCTACCCTTCTGCGATATGAAATATACAACGAGTTTAAGAATCAACTTTCTAATGATGTCTTAATGCATCTTGATGCAGACATGCTGATTCATGATTCGAAGTTCCTCGAGCTAGAATCCTTGGTGGTCTTAAACCCTGAGGGAGTAGTATTAGTCTCTCACCCTGGGTATTGGCGCCCAGTCGGCTTAAAGCTCGCGAGGCATTCATTGCTTCACCCAATACATGCGGTCCGAGATCTTTGCACTTGGTTAAAATTTGGAGGACTAGGGTCCTGGGAAACTAACCCCTATTCTCGTGCGTACGTTCCGCGACATATGCGAAAGAAATATGTATGCGGAGGCATTTGGGTAGGTAGGAATTCAACCTTTAAAGAATTGTGTAGAGATTTATCTGAATTAACTCGCAAAGATCTGGGAATTGGGAAGATCCCAATCTGGCACGATGAAAGTTTTATAAATATGTGGGCAAGTAAGAACAAATACACCTTACTAAACCCTAGTTTTTGTTTTGAGCCGACATACCCCCAACTCGCCTCGCTAGAAAATATCGTAGAGGCTGTGAACAAGAATGTCGCGTAGGGAAAAGCAAGTTTCAGTACAACTTGTCGGTGGCGTAGGAAATCAACTCTTTCAGTATTTCGCAGGAAAATTTCTATCCCAGAATAATAATTTTCCTTTAAGACTAGACACATCTCGCATTGGAATAGGGGGAAGCAATCATGGGTCTAGTATCTCGCACTTTGATATAGTCGAAAAAGAGATCCACTCAAAGGCGCGTGCCATTTTTTATCAGAGCTTATTCGGTCGCGCCCACTACTATTTATTACGGAGAAATAGCTTTTATAATTCAGTAGTTTCTTCAATTTTTCGTCTTTATCAATCCGAAACACTTGGTTACGACCCAGAGTTGGATAATTTGAAAGCGCCTGTAACGGTGAGCGGATATTTTCAGACTGCCTTTTATTATCAATCGTTAATTAGTAGCGGAGTACCCAGGCTGCAGGTAAAAGATCCCAGCTTTTGGTATTTCAAAACATTGAAACTTATCGAGAATACAGAGTCAATTGTAATCCATATTCGCCGCGGGGATTACATCCCGTTAAAAGACACCTTCGGCTTACTTGCAAAGAATTATTATCTTTTGGGGTTAAAGGAAATGAAGAAGGAATTCGATTATAGAGATATCTTTATTTTTTCAGATGATTTGGCCGTCGCGAGAAAATTGAATTTACATGTCGCAGATCACACCATTCACTACATTACCCCGCCGTCGGATGTGAAAGCCGTGGAGTCACTCATGTTGATGTCGGCTGCAAAAGGAATCATTTTGAGTAATTCAACCTTTGCATGGTGGTCTGCGATTATGGGCGAGACGAAACATGTTGTAGCTCCTGACAAGTGGTTTAAAAATGCCGATAGTCCAGAGGGGTTAGTCCAGCAACACTGGCTTGCAATTGAGCCCGTTTGGGAAGATTGATTAAGTCCTAAAATTTCGTCGGAGTTGCTTGTAGTGATGATGTTTCATTATTGAAATCAATGTCATTGGGTTTAACGCAGAAATAACAACTGCCAATCTCAGAGAATTCAACTGGCTTGTCGTTAAAAGTCCTTTCTCAGCAGCAATCTGTAAGTCCCGAATATGAAACAGCGTGCGTTCCCAGTAAGAATCGTTACCGTTATAAAGACCAAAAATTCTTCGAAGAGTGGGATTTAGCAACCCAATCGCACTCCTGACTTGTGTTGGGTTATCAAGGAGTTTATCCCTTGCCTTCTCCATGAGAACCCTTTGGCTTCCAGATATCGATTTTCTAGATATTGTGTAGTTGAGTAGTCCTTCAGGTACGCTCTTGAATGATCCAAACTCCATCAACCTTAACCACAAACCTAAATCCTCTGCAGGAAACTCTGATTGTCTATAGCCTCCTGCACGCAGTACCGCCGACTTGTTAAGTAAAGCGACAGGATGTGGAAGTCTTTGAGAACTAAGCACTGAGAGTTCAGTTGCAAATGGATTTATAGCCGAAAGAATACTTCCCAGGTATATCCCATCTTCACTTACAAAAGTGTAGTCAGAAAAAACCGCAACAGTATCGTGAGTTATCACCTCTAGCTGTTTTGATACTCTTTCACTTAGATAGTTATCATCAACGTCGAATCTTGCTATCCACTCACCCCTAGCCTCCTTAAGGCCGAAATTTAGAGCTTCAACTAGTCCACGCCCAGGGTTCTTCCGTACTTGAAATGCAGGTCTAGAACCACACCACTCTTCCAATAAATCAAAAGTTCCATCATCAGAGTTATCGTCAATTAAAAGCACGTCATCACAAGGTCGAACATTTGCCTCTAAATTTGCAAAGGCCTTATCTAAGTATTTCTTCCCATTTCGAATGGGCATTAGTAAAGTTACATGAACCGTGTCCACTCTTGAATACCCCCCAATGCAATTATGAGACCCTACAATATCCTTACAACAGCACCGATGGAGTAAATGTGAAGCAAGGTAGCATGCCGAAGGAAGCCATCAAGTGCTTGGCTCTACTTGAGAACAAGGATCGAATCAAATACCTGGTCTCGGTTGGAATTCAATCTGCCATGTCGTTAATCGATCTTCTAGGCGTTGCAACATTAGGTCTCGTAGGGTCTTTGGCAATTCGTGGAGTGCAATCTCAGGCAGCTGGCGACCGAGTATCTACAATCCTTGCCTTCTTGAAAATTGAGAATTATTCGATACAGCAGCAGGTCACCATTCTAAGTATTTTTGCAGTGGCATTATTGAGCTTCAAAACTATCTTTACCATTTACTTTTCGAGACGGATTCTTTTTTTCCTAGGTAATAAGAGTGCTGGTATTTCAACTACATTGATTAACCGAACACTCTCAGGAGGTCACATTGGCCTAAAACGTAGGACTCAAACCGAAATTCAATATGCGACGGGCGACGGAGTTACTGCTATTGCGTTAGGTGTTCTAGGTGTGGGAGCCAATTTGATAGCGGATTTCTCATTACTCATAGTTGTGGGACTTGGAGTTTTTGTGATTGACCCCTTCTCCGCTCTTACAACGCTGGGAATGTTTGGTTCAATCGGAGCCATACTTTACTTAAGCATGAGCCGTAGCGCCAAGAAAATTGGCACTGCGATGGCAAATTTAAACGTTGCTGGAAATAGTAAACTTTATGAAGTTATAAATGCGTACCGTGAAATTTACAGCAGGAATCGCCTTCAATATTATGTTGATGAAATTTCAGTAGTGAAGAGAGAATTTGCCTACGAATCTGCACGGCAAACGCTTTTGCCAAATATTAGTAAGTATATAATTGAATTATCGGTAACGATTGGCGCGATGTTAGTTGCTGCACTCGAATTTTCAACACGTGACGCATCACATGCCGCTGCTAGTTTGGCGCTATTTATGGCAGCTGGAAGCAGAATTGCCCCCGCACTTCTAAGAATCCAGCAGGGTTCAATTCAAATCCAAGGAAACTTAGGACTTGCTGAACCCACATTCAGGTTATTGGACGAGCTGAAAGAGGTTCCGCTTCTAGCAGATTCAGAGAGTTCATTGGACTTCGACCATTTCAATTTTAGAAGTGAGATAAAGCTATCAAATATATGTTTTAGCTATCCGGGATCAGAATTTGAAAATTTGAGTGAGATTTCATTCGATGTACAAGAGGGAGAAATGTTGGCGATAGTCGGACCATCAGGGTCTGGCAAAAGCACGCTAATTGACTTGTTGCTAGGAGTCCTGAATCCATCAAGAGGGCAAATTACAATTTCGGGACTTGCTCCAGTAGACGCGATTAGAAAATGGCCCGGTGCGATCGGATATGTTCCTCAAACCGTGAATTTAATAAACGAGTCAATCCACAGAAACTTGGAGATAGGGTTTCCAGAGGGCGTAATCCCACGAACAAAAGTAGAAGATGCATTACGCGACGCGCATCTTCTAGAAGATGAGATAAGACCGAATGACAACATTGGGGAATTCGGTGCCAACATAAGTGGGGGCCAAAGACAACGGGTCGGTATAGGTCGCGCGCTACTTTTCAATCCAAAACTTCTTGTCTTGGACGAAGCTACAAGTTCGCTGGATAGTAAAACAGAAAATAACATTTCTAGCACACTTGCAAACTTAAAAGGTAAAGTCTCGCTGATTGTTGTTGCCCATAGACTCTCCACTGTAAAATCTGCCGACAAGATAATCTATCTTGATAAAGGAACTGTAATCGCAACTGGGAATTTTGATCAACTACGGGTGCAGGTACCAGATTTCAATACTCAAGCAGAGTTGATGGGCCTATAAAAAATTGAAGTCTTAGCCTCATCCATCATTCAGAAAGAAGGAACACCATGAAGGCATTGGTTACGGGTTCGTCAGGTTTCGTAGGATCGCGCTTTGTTCGCTACCTAGAAGACCGTGACTATGTGGTAACTCGTGTCGATGTTAAGGACGGTCTTGATTGCCGAGAATTCTTCAAAGTCTCTGACGAAACCTATGATCTTGTGGTGCACTTAGCTGCGATAGTTGGTGGCCGCGCAACTATCGAAGGGGAACCTCTTTCGGTTGCAACAGATCTATCGATAGATGCCGAAATGTTCAACTGGGCCATGAAGACAAAACCAAAGAAGATTGTGTACTACTCATCTTCTGCTGCCTACCCAACCCAGTTGCAGGCTAAGGGGATGGATACAAAATTATCTGAACGTATGATTAATTTAGACGAGGTGAGAAATCCAGACGAAAGTTATGGATGGGCAAAGTTAACGGGGGAACTTCTCGCTCGCTATGCGAGGAATGCGGGAATAAATGTTTATATATTTAGACCTTTTTCTGGTTATGGTCCAGATCAAGACTTGGCCTACCCATTCCCGTCTTTTGTAAAGCGGGTTGTCGACCGTGTAGAAAAGTTCGAAATTTGGGGTGACGGTACTCAGGTCCGTGACTTTATACATATAGATGATGTGGTGCACGGGACTATGACTTGCGTGGACCTAGACATTCAAGAACCACTGAATTTAGGTTGGGGAATACCGACGAGCTTCAATCACCTAGCGGAGCTATTTTTCTCTGAAGCGGGTTGGCGCCCAAGTGGTGGAGTTGTTCATTTATTGGATAAACCAAAAGGAGTTTTATACCGCTGCGCAGATAACACTCAAATGCTGAAATACTTTAAGCCCTCGATTACATTGGAGATGGGTATCAGAGAATGTCTCGAGGAATTTAACAAATATGTCCGATAAGAGGATTCACCTGATACTACTTGACGAGCTACCTTGCCCGGGATCTCACTACCTGCACACCAAGAAATTCCTAGAGGCTTTCTCGAATCTTGGGTTTCGATACTCAGAAATCAAACAAGAAAGCGAAATTATTTCGATACAGGAACACGATATCGTTTACATTTCAAATCACGGTCAGATTCAATCTGAATCAGTAAATAAAATCTTATCAAAAATTGGAGAACGCAACGCAAATTACATTCTCTGGTTCTGGCACGACTTCTTAGACATTGCAGATGTGCATTTTGGTCAGAAATATGTTGTCACTGGTGAACATTTCCATCACAAACCAATTCTGGCAGAACATATACATCGCTGGGAGATTCAACAGAGAATTGATAATTATGTTCCTCTTACTTTTGCTTCTAAATTAATCCCGGATACTATTGGTAATCTCCCTCGGAGTAATAAATATTTGGCACACTTTGTCGGAGCAAATTACAAAAAACTTTGGAATTACGGGCTTCAGATTCAATTCAGAAATATCAAGATTGTAAACACCCCACCATTTATTTCTGAACAGGCGAGAGAAAGCATTTTTCTTTCAAGTGGTGTTGCTTTAGGCTGGCATAGCGATGCGAATATTCAGAACCACGTGGTCGTGGAAAGAGTATTCGAAGGACTCTCTTACGGAAATTTTGTTGTGAGCGACACACCTACTGCGCACGAAATAACAGATGGAATTGTTGAAACTGCTAATTCTTATCGCGAATTGCAAGATTGGCTAAAACGTTTTAAAACTGATCAGCAGTTTAGAACGATGAAGCAGACACAGGGCTATAGTTGGTCCAAGTCTCACGGCACGTACACAAACGTGGCAGAACTTTTCGTGAAGAAGTTCAAGGATCTGTAGCAGCCCTTTATTCACCGGAAGACGGCCACGCTCGCTCCCAAACTTGGAGCGACGAGACAACCCATTTGATGTCAAATTGTCCGTTTTATCCCCTTCCCGCGACAAACTAGACTGGGATTCGTAGTAGGTGATAGAGGCAGCGACGGTTGCTTCTGCAAGACAAAACCGGTTTATGAAGGATCTATAAAGTGGCACTTAGCGTATGGACTGTTGCTGAACTGGGGGCTTTCTACACTGAGCACCGTTCAGAGCTACTCGCGCATGCCAATCGCGTCCTAAAGGATTCAGCTAAGGCTGAAGAGATCACCCAAGACTCACTTATTAAGTTCATGCTCGCTGCCCCTGAACTTGAATCACACGAGCACGCGCTCTCTTATTTGCACCGCACGATTGAAAACCTCTGCATCGACTACTTCCGCATGGAAGGGCGCCGACCAAACCTTGTTGTTATCGACGATGCCCAGGCTGAAGTTGAAGCTGCATGGCAGGTAAATGGTGATCACTCAGAAGTTCTTACTCAGGCAGAAGATGCCGCAATCATCCGCCAGGCTTTGGCTCTACTTTCTCCTGCTGAGCGCGCTGCGCTTGTCATGTGGGAGATGGAAGGCCGTTCAACTTCAGAGATCGCAGCAGAGCTTGGCATTAAGGAATCTGCTGTGCGCCACACTGTTTCTCGCGCTCGCACGTCTCTTCGCCGCGTACTTTCAGAGCTTGTTATCGATCAAGAGCGTGGTCTTACAGCGCTCGACTTGCTTTCAACCACCTATAAAAAGGCAGGCGAGCTCGCTGCCAAGTCTTCAAAGGTGGCTCTCTCCTTATTATTGGTAATTACTGCCTTCCTTGGCTTTAACTCAATGACTGGGCGTGAAGGCGTGCTTCCAACGGTCTCAACCAACGATTCTTCAGGTACTACAGCTGGTTCTGCTTCAACAGATTCACCATCACCTGCTCCATCTCTTTCGATGCCAGCGAAGAAGTCATCAACGATGGTCTCTGGCGTATACGTCAAGAGCGGAAAGGCCAACTGGCCTGGCCTTGATAACGAGGGCGTCCCAACAGGATTCACCGTCGCAGGTGAAAATGGTCCAATCGGAAAGATCCGCGTAAACCGCAATACTCCGATTACAACCGAGCAAGGCACAATTTTGGCCACCCAAGCCATCACATCTGTGGGTGGACCAAACGTGATGATCGATCAGAGCATCACAGTCGATGGCAACGGCACAAAGTATGAGGTTAGTTACGTGGCGTTCGGAATCAAGGGCAATTGGGCGGTAGCTAACGCTGACGCCACGAGCGTCGATTTTGAGCGTATGTCCAATGGCCAGTACCTTATGACCGTTACAATTTCCCTACTCTCAACCCCAACTTCAGACTTCGTTATCCCTGTGGGAGACCGTGGTTATGACATTGTTGGCACACCTAAGACGATCACGTCTCGTCTCTTGCTCAACGCGAGCAAGACCCAAATTTTAGCTCAGGCGGTTTTAGTACCGGGGGCATAATTAAATAAGTTTCCTCATCGCGTCCGGATACACGGTGAGGGATTTGATTCATCAGCACGTGCGATGAATCGAGAGGAGTTGAGAAATCAATTCCAAGCCGACCTGCGGAAATTCCGTAGATCGACTATCGAAAGGAAACAAATGTCTACAAAGACAACATTCAAGCGCATCGCGCTTGTAGCTGTTGCTGCGTTGGGCCTCGGAGTTCTCTCTGTTGCACCATCATCAGCGACACTTACAGGAGTGACTGTGACTGTCGGAGGTACTGCAACTTCAGCTGCAGGAGCTTCTGATTCAACAACAGCAGCAACACTTACAGTTGCTGGTTTCTTTGATAACGTCAAAGATACAATTACTGTAGAAATCATTGAAAATGGCGCACGTCCAACAGCTGTTTCAGGTTACACAGCTGGCGTACCACGCCTTTTCTACTTGGACACCACAACCGCAGCATCGAAGGTCAACAACTCAGCGCTCGGTACATCTTCATCCACGTACCTTGGGCAGCAGAGTGTTCTTGATTCAATCACAGTTGCAAACGCAACCCCGCTGAAGCTGTTTTCAGCAACAGTTGGTAGCCTTGGCGCAAAGTTCGGCGTCCAGCTAGATTCAGTTACAGCTCCGCTCTACGGAACATACAACTACTACGCAGTTGTAAAGTCATACAGCGCAGCACTCGGTGACACATTCACACTCACAACACAGTACGTACCATTTGCAATCACTGTTGCGAAGCCAGCCACATTATCTACAACTGTTGATCCTTCAAAGTCAACAGCGATTATGTCGGTTGGATCAACATTCGTTGCAGGTACGACATCTGATTCAAGCGTAGCGCTTGTTTCAACAGCGTCAGCAACTGACCAAGCAATTATCAAGGTTGTTACACAAAACTCATCTTCAGGTGATGCAGCAGAATCAATCACTGCAACTGTTACGGGTGCCGGTGTAATTGGTCTTGCAGGTGGAACAACATTCGGTAAGAGCATCACAGTTGCAGGTACAGGTTCATCAAGCCTTGCAATTCGTGCTGATGGAACTGCTGGTGTTGGCTCAATCGTTATCAAGACAACGACTGTTACATTTCCTACAAAGACAGTCACATTCTATGCAAAGGCTGCAAAGACAATTACATTGGCTGTAAATAAGCCAGTAATTGCCGTTGGTGATTCGTCAGACACAATCCGTGCAACAATAACAGATGCTGACGGAAACGTATGGGGCGGAGCAGCTTACATCGTTGCAGTTGCTGCAGCAGATGCACTTATTGCTGGTTCATCAACTCCAGTAGCATGTACATTCAATGCTGCTAAGGCATACCACGAGTGCCCAGTAGCTGGTACAGCTAAGGGAACTGCTAATTTCAACGTCATTGACGCATCAACAGTGGCTCTTGCTACAGCAACTTCAGCAGCTGCTGCAGTTCGCGTATCAACAGGCGTTGCAGGTACAGTCAAGATCTCATTTGATAAGGCAACATATGCACCAGGTGAGAAGGCGCTTATTAGCGTAACAGTTCTTGATACAGACGGACTTGCGATGCCTGAGAAGACAATCGCAAACGTATTTGCATCAGCACCTGTAGTGTCTACAGCATTTAGTGGAACAGCTCCAACGTTCTCAACATCTGCTGCTCTTAAGGGCGCAACATCCTCATCCTCAAATACCATTGCAGGATCTGAAGTGTTTGTCGCATACATGCCTTACTTCGCGGGTGCAATCACAGTCACAGCTACAGGATCAACAGGTCTTGCAGCAGCTGGTCGTGTAGCAGTCACAGGTACAGCAACAGTAACCAACGCTTCAGTCGATGCAGCTACAGATGCAGCTAACGAAGCTACAGATGCAGCTAACGCAGCTACAGATGCAGCTCTTGCAGCAGCAGATGCAGCAGATGCAGCAACAGCTGCAGCTCAGGATGCATCAGATGCAGTTGCAGCACTTTCAGCAACTGTTGCTACATTGATAGCTAGCCTCAAGGCTCAGCTAACATCATTGACTAACCTAGTCATCAAGATCCAGAAGAAGGTCAAGGCTTAATTAGCCCCCTTTAACTGAAAAGATCAGAAGCCGTAGCCCGGCTCTCCTAACGGAGAGTCGGGCTACGGCCTTTCTATTGTGGGTGAAATCTTTCGTTAGGATTGGGTTATGTTGAAACTAGAAGTAGAAAAGAAGCTAGCAACCTACCTTTCCGCTGGAACCTTCATCGTCACAGTCTTCTTATTAGCAAGCACCAGCACTGACCCTGTGAACGTAACCAAGTTATTTGCTCTTGGTGGGGTAGCTATAGCAGTATTTGGAATTTCGCTAGTTTTCGGAGGTAAGGCACTTTTTTCTCATTACAAACTAATCCTTATTGCACTCTCACTCTTTGATTTCCTCATGATCTTTGCCTCCCTAACAAGCAAGGCTCCGTTCTCACAGAACTACTTTGGAACCTTCGGAAGAAACAATGGGCTCTTAACTTACAGTCTTCTTTCGTTGGTTACGGTTGCATCCTTACTGCTCACAAGAGTTGAATCATTTGAGAGGATTTTCTACGGACTCTTTGCAGCAGGAATCTTAAATATTATTTATTGTGGGTGGGTATTAGCTTTTGGTGATTTTATTCCATGGAACAACCCTTACGGAAATATTTTGGGGCTTTTCGGGAATCCAGATTTTATCTCTGCGTTCTTGGGCATGTTCATTGCAGGATCATTGGCATTTATAGCAACACCTAAGACATCCTTTGTACAACGTATGATCCTTGCGTTCGCCTCATTACTAGCCTTATATGAAATTGTGAAGTCTCATGCGATTCAAGGCTTGGTAGTGACCGCAGGTGGATTTGCAATTGTGGGATTTTATGTCGTGAGATCCAGATTCAAAGAGCAATTTATTGCTTATGGATATGCGGCTGCAGTAATGATTTTAGGTGTAGTTGCAGTATTTGGAACTTTGCAGAAAGGTCCCCTGAGTTTTGTATATAAACGTTCAGTCTCATTGCGTGGTAGCTACTGGAATACCGGAATTGAAATGGGTAAAACTCACCCATTTACTGGAGTTGGTTTAGATACATATGGTGATTGGTATCGACGCTCCCGCCCACCTATTGCTTTAATTGACACTCCTGGGATTAATACGCTGTCAAACGTCGCACACAATGTCGTTATTGACTTCTTTGCATCAGGTGGATTCCCGTTATTGCTGAGCTACGTAGCAATTCTTGTCTTCGGATTCATTTCCATTATTCGCGTTACTGCAAGAAGAAGAGAATATGACCGAGTATTCGTTGGCCTTACCGCAGTCTGGCTCTGCTACGAAGTTCAGTCATTTATCAGTATCAACCAGATTGGTTTAGCAATTTGGGGATGGTTGTTCACTGGTCTTCTTATTGCATACGAGCGTTCGACTAGGACTGAGATACAAGAACCGGATTTACCAAAGAGTAAAGCTGGAACCAGTCGGACTAAATCACAAACTGGTGTTATTTCTGCTCAACTTGTGGCCGGTATCGGAATGGTAGTTGGGATGCTTATTGCACTTCCACCATTGAGTGCAGATTCAAAGTGGTACAGCGCGACTAGATCACATGACGCAGCAAAGGTTGAAGCAGCCTTGGTGCCCAATTACTTCAATCCGGCGGATTCGTATCGTTACGCACAAGCGGTAAACCTCTTTCAAACAAGCAATCTTCTTGATTTGGCCCACAAATATGCTCTGATCGCCGTGAAATTCAATCCTGACTACTCAGATGCTTGGAAAGAGCTTTATCTTCTTCCGAATGCCTCCGCTAAAGAAAAAGCGCAGGCACTAGCGAATATGAAGCGGCTAGATCCCAAGAATCCTGATGTAACAGCCAACTAATGAAAGTAGCAATTATTGGGCAGGGATATGTCGGGCTGACGATTTCAGCCTTTGCTGGCGAATTTTTTGATGTAGTTGGCTTTGATAACAATCAGAAGATTGTTGATCAACTTAATTCTGGAATATCCCATATTGAAGGGGTTGAGAGTTCTGTTCTGCAGAAGTGGATTAAAGCTGGACGATATAAGGCAACAACTTCGGGGTCAGATATTTCAGATGCTGACATTGTTGTAATTGCTGTACCAACCCCACTTTCGAAAGATCGCCAGCCAGATCTGACCTTTATTGATGCAGCGTGTAGAACTATCGGCGAGAATGTGAAGACACCAGTGTTGGTGATTAATGAGTCAACATCATTCCCTGGAACTCTACGAAATTACATCAAGCCCGCGATTGAGAAGTATTCAGCTACTCCCGTTGAGCACCTTTATGCAATCTCGCCTGAACGGGTTGATCCAGGTCGTGGAGATTACAACCAGAAGAACACCCCGCGTTTGTATGCAGGGTTGACCGCTGAGGCCTCAGAGAAGACCAGAGATTTTTACTCACGCTTCTGTGATGAGTTGGTTGAAGTTTCATCTCCTGAGGTAGCAGAGGCTGCGAAGTTATTTGAAAATACTTTTAGACAGGTAAATATCGCCTTGGTTAATGAGTTTGCCCAGATTACAAATGCCCTTGGTATTAGCGTCTATGAAACTTTAGATGCAGCGAATACAAAGCCTTATGGTTTTATGAAGTTCACACCTAGCGCTGGTGTGGGTGGGCATTGCATCCCCGTGGATCCAACCTACCTTGCTGCTGTGGCCGAAGATCACGGTGCGCCTGCAACATTTATCCGCAGAGCAAATGATGTAAACCTTGAGATGTCGAAGTATGTAGTTGATCGCGTTCAAGCCGATAACGGCGGATCACTGCAAGGGAAGAGCGTTCTTGTTGTGGGGGTTGCCTACAAGCCGAATGTTGCTGATGTGCGCGAGACTGCAGCAGAGCTAGTTATTGAGCATCTGCGCAGTGCTGGGGCTGTGGTCACTTGGCATGATGATGTTGTCGGTTCATGGCGTGTAGAAAGCTCAGCTCCACTTTCTGGTGCCGATATTGCAATTGTGGTTACTAAGCATGATTCAGTTGATGAGAGAGCAATTGTGGCGAGTGCGCCGTATGTATTTGATACGACTGGGAAGATCAAGGGCGTTAAAGGTCTTTAGTTTTAAGGTTTAGTTTGTAAAGCTTGCAGCGACGCTATCGATAATTGAATCAAGTGTGTGAGTTGGAGCCCAACCAATTGTTTTCTTAATCTTGGTGATGTCGGGGACTCGGCGTTGCATATCTTCAAAACCTGCAGGGTAGGCATCGGTGTAGGGAATGTATTTGATTTGTGAAGTTGATTCAGTTCGCTCGATAACCTTTTCAGCTAATTGTTTGATTGTTACTTCGCCAGTACCGCCGACATTGAAGTAATCACCGAAAGTGGAATCGGTATCGGTAAGTGTTAAGACTGCTCGCACGGCATCTTCGACGTGGCAGAAGACGCGGGATTGGCTGCCATCGTCGTAGATGATTATGTCTTCGTTCTTGAGGGCGGCTTGGATAAAGCGAGGGACGACCATTCCGTATTGGCCTGTTTGGCGGGGGCCGACGGTGTTGAAGAATCGGACAGTGGTGACTTTGAGGCCGTGGGTCTTGTGAAGAGTGTGTGCGACAGCTTCTTCGAGAGCTTTGGCATCGGAGTATGTCCAGCGAATTTTTTGTGGGGCGCCGACTACGCGATCTGATTCTTCGTTGAGTGGTTGGATGGGGTTCTTGCCATAGATCTCTGATGTGGATGCAATCAGTAGACGCTTGTTGTGTTTGGTTGCTGCGTTGAGCACTACTTCAGAACCTGAGAAGTTGCGGTCGATGGATTCGATGGTGTGTTCCATGATGTTCTTAACGCCAAGAGCTGCGGCCATGTGGAAGACCGTGTCGGATTCAGATACGAGTTTGTCGACGAGTTCTTTATCGCGGATATCGCCCTCGTGGATTGTTATTTTGCCTTCAAGGTGGGCGATGTTCTTCTTAGAACCGGTGGACATGTTGTCGAGGATGGTGACGGTGTCACCGCGGGCGATGAGGGCGTCGGCCAGGTGAGAGCCGATGAATCCGGCTCCGCCTGTGATGAAAGCGCGCATTGGGTGAGTCTATCTTTTATCGTCTGGTGTTAAGGGCTGGCTCGGGTTCTATGCAGGTGGTTCTCAGAAAAGTGCGAGAGGGTTAGCGCATGAAAAGTTCGCAGGCAACCTTTAGAAAGCACTCATCAGCTGGGGTTGATTGGGCTTCGTGGTTCTTGGGGATTGGTCTGGGGCTTACTTTGGCCTTGCAGGCGACGACGATGCGCAAGAGCGATATCTCGACGGTGTATTCGGTGGTGGCTTCCCTTTCTCGGTTGGCGGCGTTGACGGGAACTTTCTTTGCAGTGGTGGGTATCTTCTTGATTGCGCGTATTCCATGGGTGGAACGCGGAGTGGGGCACGATCGATTGGTGACATGGCATCGCAAGTTGGGGCCATGGAGTCTGTATCTGATTGGGATTCACGTCTTATTTATTACCTTGTCATCGGCGGGTAATGATCACAAGATGTTGATCGTAGAGATGTGGCGGATGCTGCACTCGCTATCGTGGTTGTGGCCGGCGCTCGCTGGATTTGTCTTGATGGTAATGGCTGGGGTTACCTCTTATAAAAAAGCACGAGCCAAGATGAGTTATGAGACGTGGT
>Ga0209188_1000843_pt1 | contig 27255 bp, 19 predicted proteins | sample C_130625_EF_Meta_FD_187307 | JGI IMG/M metagenome (GOLD analysis project Ga0209188, IMG submission 187307) | Freshwater microbial communities from Lake Croche, Canada to study carbon cycling - C_130625_EF_MetaG (SPAdes) (version 2) | ecosystem: Environmental > Aquatic > Freshwater > Lake... | reverse complement strand
GTTTCCCTAGAGTAATCTGGTGTACCAGCCCTGAGATTTGATATTATCTAATCTTCTATAGTGCTAACTACTATTTATCACCAAGTTTTCTTAGCGATCCAATGTTGTATCTCTTGTACACGCCACGCTAGTCCCCATGGCAATCTAAAAAATATCTTTGTACCATTAGGAGTATACATGGTCTTACCATCATTGTCAACACCCATCAATCCTATAAACATAACTTCTCCTTAAGATTTATATTTATTCTGGTAGTAGGTTCTTAACCAACCCCAATCATAACTCAATCGCAACTTATCAAAGTCACCATTAACTTCTTCATAATATTCTACAGCATGTTTAGCACCTTCGATACTATACTGGGCAAAGTCACCTATAGCCTGAGTCATCCATCTGGTTAGTCTTATCTCATTTTCTGTTGTACCAGATTGTTTGAGTTTGATAGATTCACGGAACGCTGTACGCCATGTGTCCCACTCACTACTGTTATACATACCTATACCACTATTCACAGGCACAACTTCATGTTCACTATCCATAGTAAAGTCTAGTCCAACACCAAAGTTAGCTAGTGTCAACTTTTTATTATTGGCAACGATAGCTTGGTGACCGTATACTAGTCCGTTCACTGGGTTAGTGGCATGAAAGATATAGTGTTTTGGTATCTGCAATCTATCTGGTTGCCAATTGAAATCAAATTTAGACGCTACTTTTAGTTTAGCGTTCACTAGAAAATACCATGATGTGTTGCTACTATTTGCAGCAGCATGTTGACTTTTTACACGACCATCTACACCATCTACTCTAGTTACTTTATTAGGCAATCCTTGTGTTATCTTTAATAGATGTTCATAGTTTCGATCCGCGCTAGCTTCACCGTTACTAAAGAATATGATATCTAATGGGTTAGATTCTAGTAGTTTACTATTTGTGATGATGTATGGATAGTCGTATAATTCACGCTTTACATACTGTTTAGCTTCTTTAGGAACAATGATTCGTGTTCCGCCTTTGCTAGTGATAGTAATATTTTTAGTCTCACTACTCCATAGATTCATTGGTTCAGTATCAATTGCATTGAGATTCTTATTATCCCTAGTCACAAATACAGCATACGGAAAATCAAAATCAGTATTAATACTAGATACATGACTATCATCTATTGTAAGTATTATTGGTGCAGGTAGTCTTTTCACTTGTTGAGTTTGGTTGAAATTTATCTTATCAAAATCTTCTAATTTAGGTATATGTTCTATTGTTGACTTAAGTTTGTTAACATCAATCAAAAATGTATCACCAAACTTTTGTCTATCACTAGGGAACACATGTAGTTGTTCTTTAGCAAATGGATCACAGATGTATGTGAAATCAAAGTTAGCATAATCACAAACAGTGCTGACTATCCAAACATAATGTTCTTTTTTAGTAGGTAAAATTTCTAATATCTTTTTGAACGTTTTTAAATAATTTTGTTCATATTTAACAACTACCTTACCTTCAGTATCAGATAAGTTGCCATGATCAATATAAACTATATCGTATAATATATTTGTAGATTTGGCTCGACGGTCTTTTACAAAGTTCAGATTAGCAAGATGCTCAATAATCTTAATGAATTTTGTATCTTGTGCAAATGTGTCTCGGTTGACCATGAACGTAGTTCCCCAATGACTCCATTGAGTACCAAACACATGTACCATTTTCATCTGCCACGGATTAGGATAATAGTTGAAATCAAAATCACTATAGTCTAACTCACTATTCAATATCCAACACAAATTACTACTAGCACGATTAATACAACGATTGATAGTTTCTACCCAACTATTTAAGTAGCGAGTTTTTTGTATGTTAGGAAATTTATTCTTTAATTTTTCAAAACGTGATTGTGATTCACTATTGCTACGATCAACAAAGAACATATAAATGTTAACTTTTACGTTCAATGTTTTATCTTCAACGTAATTGATATCCTTAGAGCCTTTCAACCATGCTGCTGCATTAACAAAATATGTTTGAGTATTGATATTCTCTGGTGAACCAAACGCATGTAAATATTGAGATTGTTCAATATTTGGGCGCCAATCAAAATCAAACTCGCTATAGTCTAAATCAGGATTTAATGCCCAAAACAATTCATTAACATGTTGGTTTATCAAATCTTCAAGTGTACTGGTTATAGTATATTTAGGAAAATCTTTTTGTACAATAGTCTCTACTATAACTTGTTTAGATTCAATTCTTTCTAAGAATACAACTACATCATCCATAGTACTAGGATGAACATATTTAGGTCCATCCTCTTTATCTAGTAATGTACCAAATTGATAAGTCGTTGGTGGGCTAGTATCGTCAGGGTGCCACGTAAAATCAAAATCGCTAACATCAGTGTCGGTAGGCAATATCCAATTTGTACTCTTATACAACGTTTTTGCTCTGGGTCTATTCAAGTACTTTATCTGACTTGCACCTTCTACTATGTAAGTAGGACCACCTGTCTTTTGATGTTGTGTTCCAAACTGATAAATGAGGTTAGGTTCTCTTGGATCAGGTCTCCAGCTGAAATCAAAACTGTCTCTGTCTATATACTCAATATTTTTCCAATTGTCCCAGTTCGGCATTAATTCAACCGTGTGATGGATATATTTTGTTGTTGTTGCCCCGATGACATGATATTCTAAACATGCCTTTAATTCTACCGGAAAATATTTACATCCCCATGTATATATGAATGGTGGTTCTGTTGGGTCAGGATGCCAGCTAAAATCAAATTTAGTTTCATCAACTGAATCTAGTAATACCCAATTGCTATTCTTTTCGTTTTTTCGTTTTACAATAACATCAGCACGATAGACTACTATGTCGCTATATTGTTTAGGGCATAACCAAGTACCGCTATCTTTTTGATGTTGGCTAGGCCATACATTGTTATGTTCTTCTGCCCAAACATCTTCATCGGGTAGAAATTCAAAATCAAAATCCCAATCGAAACCACGATAATCACAATATTCGTTAATTATCCAAAAATGTTCAGTGGTACATTGACTTCTAGCATCTTCTAATGAAGTTGCGAACTTTTCTCTTGGGTGAACGTTGGGTTTACTACCGTAATAAAATACATCTCTTAGCATGTATTTACTTATAACTTATATGATTATTTGAAATATAACTCTGGGTACTCAACTAATACGTGAACTCCACCTTGTTCGTATGCATTAACGTAACTATCTAGTATTGAACTATAATCAGTTAAATCGTAGAAGGTGATGTTAGGACACAATGATTTGAATTCATTGATGTAGCTACCTTTATGCTGATGACCCGGATCCAATGGGGTATCTGCACCTTTGCCTAATCGTATCAATATATTTGCTTTCTTACCAGTCATCAATTGATATTTGTCAACATGGTTTACTAGTTGATTAGTAGCAGATACGATAAAATCCCACCTTGGATAGAATGATATCACAGTTTTACCTGTCATTGCCATACCTAAACTCATACCCATTTGTGTTTCTTCCATGACAGGTACTTCAATCATCTTGTCTTTAGAAACATTTGACAATGTAGTACTCATAGGATTACCTGCATAGACAATCTGTTGACCAATAAAGACTGTGTTGTCTTTGTTGCCAAGATAGGTCATAGCATTGATTAATGAATCTTTATATGGTGATGGTTTATCTGACATGATTATCCTTAAGGTACTGAAGGTTTATTATCTGCTGATACGTCTCGGTCCCAGCTTACTTCCCAATCACTCCAGTCAGCAGCTAGACAATCAACTTTGTAGTCTTTGCGTCCACCAATAACTTCTTGTATGATATTCTTTGAAGTGTTGCGTATGCCATTCAGTCCATGAGTCAATTCTAAATTGTTACCATCTTTGATTCCGCGACGGTAGTTTGATTCGTTGTGCCAGATGTGTAAATTCATCTGTGCTAATACAACTATCGCACGTATAGTTTCTGCGGTTATCTTACCATTCTGTTCATCTAAAATCAATTGAATATCATGTACGATATCTCTGATTTCTTGACTATACTCTACTTTGTGTTCTGGGATGAACACTTCTTTCAATTGAACAATGCTCAATCTATCTATCAATTCTGATAGTGTTTGTAGATATCTTCTTTGTGTCATAGGTTTGTAAAATTTCTATTGTTAATTGTGATAACAAATTGATATGCTTGTATCAACTGTTTAATCCCATAATCTAAATCATATTTAGGACTCCATCCTAAACTCTCTATCTTATCATTGGAAACTATATAGTTTCGTTTATCAAAATCTTCCTTGAACTCATCTTGCTTAATTACAAGATTTGGTACATGTTCTTTTATCTTTTCTGCTAGTTCCAATTTGCTTAGATTGGCAGTAGACAATCCAACATTGAACGCTTGCCCTTTGCAACTATCATAGTTTTCAATCATAAATCTAAATGTTTGTGCTATGTCCTGCACATGTATATAGTTTCGTTTGAAGTGTGCCTCAAATAAAACTAGATATCCATCTACCATACTCTTATACACAAAGTCATTGACTAATAAATCTTGACGCATCCTTGGGCTAACTCCAAATACAGTAGCTAATCGTAATGCTATACCATTGCCATTGCCCAATACACTATCTTCTGCATCACATTTAGTTTTGGCATACAGACTCAATGGTTTGAATGGGCTATCTTCTGTGATGATTGTATCACTTGACCCATACTGACTGTTGGTGTTTGGTATGATTAGTTTCTGGTCATCGCGCAATATTTTTACTATATTGTCAATGTGTTTGAAATTAACATCTACTGCTAGTTCTGGATTCGCCTTACATGCAGGCATACCTACAATAGCTGCGAGTGGTATTATAACATCATGCTCATCAACTAGTTTAAGCAATAACTCGGTATTACGAACATCACCTAAGTGAAACACAAAGTTATCACGTTTAAAAAGATGCAATAATGATAGTTGTTTAAAGGTTAGATTATCTAGTACAGTTACAGAGTATCCATTGTCCAATAGATGTTCTGCTAGTGTTGAACCAAGATAACCTGCACCACCTGTTATGAGTACTTTATTCATATGCTTCCTTGATATCAGAGTATACATCACCATATGGATTTATATCTCTTATCGATTGTAATTGTCTTTGATTATGAAGCAAGATATCAGTTATAGAATAGTACCATTCATGTATCTCAGACATAGACTTATTGTTAAAAATTTCTATCTCTTTTTCTATCATATTCATTCGTTTCTTAGGGTCTTCCTCTAAATCATAATTCTCATTTATGTAAGGATGAAACGTCTTAAATCCCATTTCATGTAATTTTTCTAATGAATGATGATTTCCAATATATAAGAACGGTTGCAGATTCATTATTGGTCTATATGTTTTCTCTGATAAGAATGGATAATCACCTGTGTCGAATCTAGTTTCAGAAACTAAATGTAAGTATGTGGTTATGTATAATTCTTTTTTAGAATTTTCATTACCAAATTGACGCTTTTGATCCACGGACAGATGCTGTGTATCTATCTCATATGGTATTAAATTATATATAGTTGAAGCAATTTCTTCTAAATTATCAACATTATCTACATAAAATTTCAAACGATTGAATATATCATTTGCATTTACACCATTAGGATTGATGAAACTGAATATATTATTCTCTAGTAGATTGTATTTTAATGCCAGATAAGCAATCATAAATCTATGTGGCTTTAATGTTCTATTGAAACATAGGAATTTCTTGTCTCTTATTTTGTTGTTGTCTAAATCAGACTCTCTAACAAAATCAGAATAATAGCCTAAACCTGTCTTTCTAGGATAGAAATCCATTTCAGCAGCCATCTGTTGACCCATCAATATTCCACCGTCTGTGAATTTGATTTTGCAAGTAGGATGACTAAACTTGTTTCCACCTACAACGATAATGTTACTACCATCTATTCCCAATAGATTCATTCGTTTTTCTATTTCAGAAAAATGATATTTTTCTTCGGTAGCTAATGGCTCATGTATATAATTAATTAGTAATTTTAATTTACCAGTTCTTAGATATGATAATACTTGTGCCGGAATAATGTCTGTAAACAGATATTCATGTACTTGTCCATTGAGTGTGAAACTCATCATAGACATTAGTGAGTGTAATCCTGTTCTTATCTCAATTGGATATAGGTAGATAGAGTTGTCATCAACTATTTCTTCTACACTAACTATAGTAGATTCATCATAATATTTTCTATGATATCCAATGAAATTATTATGGTCATGAACGAAAACCATAGATTGATTTTCACTTTGTATATCTTGTTGTACTTCTACTAATGTTTTGTTTTCTATGTGTGCATCTTGTATGCGTGTTACTAATACATTAGGCAGTCCATTTGGTATAGGTATTTTATAAACACCAGACTGATTATACCAATCACTATAAACTAATTTTAAAATACGATCCATTTGCCAGTACCATAATGAGGGTATTTAGACTTGTAACTATAATGAACTACATCATCCGGGATATCTCTTTTGAAATTCCATGTTGCGTCTGTGGGAGTATAAGTAGATACCCCGTTATCTTCTACTACAAAGTATAAAGGTAAATCAAAGTTTCTAGCATACTTGTGTACTTCATAAAATATACCACTCTCAAAACTCATGTCTCCAATAAAGCACCAGACTTTATCAGTACTATTATCTTTTTTTATCGATTGTGCTACTCCCAATGCAATAGATAATGTTCCACCTACTATAGCGGAAGAATAAAATTTCTCGTCTACATTGCAAACGGTTATGGATTTTCCGTCAAGTATCTCATTCTCAATAAATGATGGTTCTAACCCTTTGAGCAATGCATGATAATGTGAACGCCATGTACTGAACACCCAGTCAGTAGTATTGATTCTTTTAAATATTTCGATTAGAGAAGTTTCGTTTCCATTTGACAAATGTATAGGGCCTCTAATCTTAGCACTTTCCCAATGTTCTATTATCTTTAATTCAAAGTCGATTAGGTCTTTTTCAGTAAAATTAATATCTCTTACTTTACTATATTTTTCTAAATTCTTAATCATATTATCTATCTCTTTGTTGTAGTGTTGGGGTGTTAGATGGCCATTCAATGTTGAACTTAGGGTCATTCCATTTAATCACGCTTTGACTATTTTCATCAACATAACCGCCACTATAGAATAAATTATAGTGAAAAATACAATCAGTCAATGCATAATGTCCGTTCGCAAACCCAGGTGGAACTAGTACTTGGTCTCTAGTTTTTTCAGAGATTACATAAGATTCCCATCTACCAAACGTATCTGAATTTGGTCGCATATCTAATACAACTAGATATATGTCCCCAACTAGTGCTTGTACTAGTTTGTATGTCTTATCATCATAATGTAACCCACGCAGTACATTCTTGTATGATTTAGAAAATCTACCATGTACTACACTATCTTTAGGCAATAGTTTATTGACAGGATGAGTTTCACTATGATAAGTTGTGAATATCTCTCCCCTAAACTCTCTGTAAACTGAGGGTGTATATACCGGAACATCTTGTCCAAACGTTTTCAAGTAAGAGACTTCTACATCGTCCCAACTATTATTTTTATAGTTCATAAGGTATTTATTGATTGATACGCTCGTGCAAGTATTTTATCAATTCGGGCCCTTTTGATTCATACTTGTGTATCTCTAATATATGTTTATGGTTATGTATCATAATGTCTTCCATTTGCCAAAACCATTCATGTAACTGTTCCTTACTCATATCACATAGTCTATTGATTTCTTTGACAATCATATTCATTCTTTTTGATTCGTCAGGTTCATTGTCATAACTTTCGTCAATGAATGGGTGAAACGTTTTGAACCCTAAACTTTGTAGCAATGCTAATGCACCGGGATATGCAACAAAGAGAAATGGTTGAAAGTTTGCGATAGGTTTAAAGACTTTTTCAGTCAATGACTTGTATTCTTTGTTAACAAACATCTCAGTACATACATAAAAATATGAATTCTTATGTGCTTCTGATTGACGGTCAGTCCATGCACTTACATCTGCGTGAGTAATGCCTTCTTCTGATTCTAAAGTTTTAGGTAGTTTTACTGTCTGTTCTATTAAACTAATATCTAATTCCCATTGATATTTTTCATTAAATCCTGCTACTTCCCAATCTTTAATTTTAAATTTTGTTAAGCATGACCAATCACCTTTGCTTAACAAATTATCTGATGCTAATTTATATAATAGGGCTTTTCTGTGTGGTCTACCATTACGAATTTTAAATAAAAAATGATTACTTCTAATGGTATTTTTTGTTTCTTTGAAGGTATCTACATCCAATCTTGCTGGATAAGAGATTTTACTATAATGATATGATGAAGCACCCATAACATATGGCCAATTTTTTACTTCTAATCTGCGTTCTTCTTCACTAAACCAAGATTCATAGATTTCTTTTGCGTTAAAACTATTGAAGGCTAGTATCACTTGTTCTTTTGGAATGCCGCTCAATCTTAAACATTCGTGTAAGTTTACATAATTTTCTTTGTCTATGAAATTTTCTTGACCATAATCTATAAAAATTATTGCCTTTCGTTGCTGTGCGTCTATTAATGCTTCCATAGACATATTTTTCCAAAAATACTCTCCGTTTAATTTATTACCTATATTCAAATTCACTCCGATAAAATCATCAATGAATGGTGTTATTTTTATAGGGTAGATGTATCTTTTATAGTTGATAGAACTGTTATTTTGCATATGTTGTTTACCAAAATATAAAGAATTTTCTTCAACTCTTAATTCAGTATACCAAGGTGCATTTAGATGTGACCCGCCATGACGAACACTAGTTGGCCATCTACCTAAATTATTATCAAACATCTGTTCTGGTACAGTACTTTCTCCTGTATCGGAATAACAATTCTGTTTTACTTTATTAGAATACAGTGTATGCAAGTAATTTATTATACCATATTCATTATTCAATGCATTTGGTAATACAAAATTAGAAAATACGTAATCGTAAAAAAAAGGTAAAATGTAAGTAGACATATTATAATGATTTACATAATGTGTAGAACTCTCCTAATTTAGGGAAAGTTTCTAAAAAATTAGTTCCACGACGGCGGTCATGTTCGTCTACAAAGATTGCAAAATCTTTTCTATTACAAGTAGTATGTTCATTTTCGTTATAGCCATCTTTAACTAAATTGTATACCCTTTTTAATTTGTCTGCTTCGTTCTCAAAGAAACCTTTGTTAGCAGTAGCAGACCATCCTTTATATTCTAGATTTCTATACATATGCGTAACTTGGTCATATATCATTTGTATTGAATCTTTGTTTAGTATGAATATTGATTGGTGATGTGGAAATCTAAGATAAGGTATATCTAATAGCAAGGGATTCTTACTATTTCCACTACCACTATACATTTTCTTTATATCCAAAACATCATCTAAAAATTTAGTATAAGAAGTAATACTCAAAGCATTATAGGTACTCATTATTGTAAATTGCATTTCAGGAACTTCACGGTATGCTTTATGTAGATTAGATAACCACATGTCATAGTCCATACCAAATCTTATATATTCAGCTTGCTTACCATGTGCTTCTGCGCTGGTGAATAGCTTGAAGTTTTTTAACTTCTTCTCAGTCATTATGATTTTTACTTTTTCTAAGAATTTGTCGAATATCTCTGGTGGAGGATTTAGGTTAGTATTGATACTAACTTCTAGATTGGGGTTAGGATTCTCAATGATATAATCTAATACCTTGAAAGTGTTCTTGTTGAGTAGTGGTTCACCGCCTGTGATTCTAAAATGTTGTAAGTTATTATACATCTTAGGCCACCATTCCCAGAAAGCATCAACATATGGATTCTCGTCTTTATTGGGTATTGGCATCATGCTCTGTGATTTTAACCAACCTAAATTATTAAAGTTGTATGTGGTTGGATATGCCCCATATCTTTCAATCTCTTCCATCCACTGACTACTAATATGCGGGGCACAATAGCTACATTTGAAATTACAAACGTTTCCAAAACTAACTTCTACATAGCTAGGGTCTACATTATCATCCCATGGTTTAGAAACAATATCATCAATGTAAGGTAAGGCCCATTTAGTATCACCGCTCTTATATATTCTATCGCTAATACTATCACCTTGGTCTTCTACTTTCCAGCAGTAATCACATTCACTTGGGCGAGTTCCCTCAAGCATTAATTTTCTTTGTTGTTTTTTGAATTCTGAATTATGTAGTGCAGTAGGATTTACTTTAATTTCCTCCAATGGTACTACGTGAGTAGCAGGGTGATGGCAACTATGTGTATGACCATTCTGCAAATGCATAGTTACTTGTTTCCATTTAGCTACACAAAAACTAGGACTAACTTCATTTAGTTTGTTTTTTACATTTTGTATATGTTCTTGATATTGATCCATGTTACCAACCTTCTATTTTTCTTATCACGTCCATCTCAGTTACTAATGGCCCCAGATTACGAAAATCTGCTTTATAATGTCTTTTGAAGAATTTGCTTTGTACTCCGTCAAATGTACACATAGGTAACCCAAGTTTGTCGTGCAAGGCTGGGCCTAATAGTGCAGCTTCACGTTCTGGATCTCTGTTATATTCTTGTTCTTCCCACATTGTTACATAGTTATCAAACCATTGAACATTAGTATGTTCCCAACCAGTTAACATAGTCATGTATGTTCCTAGTCGTGCGCCATAGATAGCCCACATGCCATTCTCAACATCTGCACCAACGTTGTGCCATATAGTCAGGTTGTTCATGTTACGCATAGCTACCATTTCTTTGAACATTTGTATATCAGGTTTTCCACCTTTGTACAAACACATCTTGACTCCTTCACGGAATCCAGCACGCCATGCTTGAAATGGAGTATAGTTAGGATATGTCGTTGAATAACAATCGTGCATAGACCAGTATAAGTTATCTGTGCTATCTAAACAGAAGTCAGCAATTCGTGATATATCCCCATCAGTTTGATTCTCATGTGTTTTCATCTCACGCACATAAGTTTTAGTCCAGCTACTCATTCCACCATTACCATAACGTAGTCCGTTGATACTATTGATTGCTTTCCAGCGAAACTGTGCTTTATGAAATATTTCGTCTTTACCAGTAAAGTCTAGTTGTATGTTGAAGAAACTTTCTTCTGGCATATTGTCACCGTCGATTAGAATGAATCGTTCGGTATCACTAGCCTCTCCGGCTGCTTTGTGTGCAGCATCACTACCTTTTACACCGTCTACTCGTTTAGCCCATGGCACCATGTTCTTGATCTTAAGCCAGAATTCTTCTTTCTGCGGCTCGTCATAGCTTAGATAGATACAATCTAAATCTGCTATATCAACAATATCATAACTCATAAGTTTTTAGTTTCCATTTAATATGAGGCTCCGACGGTTCTACTATGATGCTTATATCTTCTATGCTACAAGCGATACCTTCATCACTTGGCATTAGTTTATGTACCACTGCTTCTGCTTTTAATCTTGCAACTTTACCATCGATGACTCTAACATCAGGTCTAGCTTCAATAAAGGTCATTGCATCTATAATGATGTAATTACCTTCTACTGACTTATCACCAGTATAACATAACACTTTACCCTGCTCGTCATAATATAATCTGAACTCAGGTGTTTCTAGTTTGGGTGCTTCCCAGATTATGAAATTTTCTTCCGCACTCATACTACTATTTTATCACAAAAATTCTTCACATGATAGTGAAATGGATACTGTTGTGGCACAGTCTGCACTCTAATCTGATTGGGTAAACATTCATAGATGAAAGTATCTGTCCAATTTTCTGTAGGTGTACCGTTGATATATTGTTTCATATGCACCATGCTCATCTCAGTAAACGATGGCAATGTAGTGTTTTCTACTCCCATGATGTGACAAGCAATAGAATAAACCCAATCAGTTGTAGCTAGTTCTTGTGGATTACATTTTAATATCTTTTTGTATTCTTCCCAATTGTTGAAGATTTCTTTTACCAACATAAAGAATTGAGTTGCTACTTCTGATTTTTTGAAATAAGTTATAGCATTGTATACATCTGGCAACTTATTATCATCGATGAACCTACGATAGAATCTTATATCAGATATCTCCTGCTTAAAATTGCGTATTGTACTAGACACTACCACATCTCTATCTTTTAGAACATCCCACCAATGGTCAATATTGCGCGGAATGTACATATCTGCTTCTAGTTTTATTGTATAATCATATGGACTCGCTTCATACACTTGCCAGTCATTGACTAGTTTCCAATCACTATCAGTTGCTAAATCGCCATGTGGCAACATATCAGTAGTGATGATAGTTATATTAGCATCTGTCATCACTCTCAATATGCTTTTCTTTAATGTTTCAGCACAACTAGTATAGCTTGTACTCTCAGTATCTTGAGCCATTATGACAAAACCTTTATTCACTTATCAGCTCCATAAAGTTTTCTTTGTTCATAACATGAAAATCCATATCTTTTATATTGATATATTCTTTGCGAATCTTGCCCCTTTGCCAATTGTCAAACATGACAGTATATTCGGTGTTGTATTCGTCATTGTTTTTTCTATAGACGCTAGTGTTCTTGCCTACGTGTAGTAAGTTCCATGGTATAACATCTTCTTTTGTTGTAGTATGTCCATTAGCTATTCTAGTTGCTAATGTAAGTCCGTAGTCATTTCTGAAAGTTGCAGATATGAATCCATGTATGTTTGCATAATGATCAAAATTATTCTGTACCATTTCTAAACAATTGAATATTTGTTCTGCTCTTTTTGTTTTCTTAAACATGACTACAGTTGCCCACAATGTATTGAAACTATATACACTTAACATTTCCTGTACAGCATTTGGGTGCATCAGAAAACTAGTAGTGTCATGGCAGCAAAAATCTGTAGGTAAATCAAAAGTCTTTAGTAACTTGTCTGAGTTGACCATGTAATCAGTATCTAATAATATAGTTTCAGCATACGGACTAAATTGATATGCACGATATCTACCTTTATTGTACCATACTCCCCAGTCTCTTTTATTAGTTTTATCAGCATCAGCTAATATAACGTTGTCAAATGTGTATGATTGTTTTTTAGGCAACGAATCATTATCTGTTACGATTGTGACAGGTAAACCCAAAAAGTGATTGATACGTTTAGCAGTTGCTACTGCCATCTCATAGTAATTGAATTTTGGGCTGTTGAATGCAAAAAGTAATGCCCCTCTCATCTTTTACTTTCTAACTCTTTCCATTCTTTATGCCACTCTAGCATTACTTTATTATATGTTTCTTTGAGCAATACAAGTAGTTTATCACGATTTACTTCTACAGGATTATTAAATGTGTCCATCAGAACGATAAAATTATCATCCATAGCACTTAAAAAAGTAATAGTTTGTGTGTCAGCTTTCCAAAGGCCACTTTGGTCAGCTACGATTAATTTACTATCGTACTTGTCTTTTAGATATGCTTTAGCTGAGTTGTGATTGAAGCGGGCTTTGGCTTCACTGATTAATATCGTTGTATCCATGTATACTCCTAAGAGTATTTAGATGGATAGGTTGAGGTTAATAAAAATTATACACCTGTTGCAGAACCAGAAACAGTAATAGTTCCCCAAGTATTAGCTAGGTAAGTAGTTTCAGGTGCTTGTACGGTTACAGTTGTGCTTGTTCCGGTTCCAACAGTCAATCCGTCTGGAATTTCATCCCAAACTGTATATAATGTAATAGCACTTCCTGTGTCACCGTTTGAGCCTTGTGTTCCATTACTTGCTGCAATAACACGAATGAATGTACTCAAGTAACCCGCAGGACCAGTTGATGCTAGTTGAGTAAACACATTAGCGTTACTTGTAGTTAATGCATAATAACCATTATTTGGTAATACTGTTGGTGCATTGCCGCCGCCACCTATTTTAGTAACACCGGTGAATGATACTCCGGATATTGTAGCAGTTCCAGTTGAAGGTGCGCTTAATACTACTGTACCTACGTTGCTAGCCAAATTGTTGAACAATAAATTAATACCAGCTGTACTATTAGCGTGGGCGCATGTTACTTTTAATTGTCCACCTGAATTAAAGAAATATCTTGCAGCATCACCGTTAGCAAAAGTTATAGTATGTGTAAATGTTGCAGCAGATGTCCATGTGGTACCAAGTGTTGCGGTGTTAGCGACCGTTGAACCTTGTGTGGCCGCATTTAATCTAGGTGCATAGATAGTTGTTAAATTTGTAGGGATAGCAGACACATAGGATACTGTATTTCCAGCAGCAGGTGCAGTAACAGTAGTTATTGATGTTCCTTGATGTGACGCAGAATTTGCTGTTTTACTGACTAAGTTGGCCCAATCTGTATTATAAACTTGAGTACCAACTGCTACATTAGCTAGTGCAGGTTGTCCATATCCTGCACTTGTTCCACCAGTAGCCCATACTGTGTTTAGTGTTCCACTTGCAGTTACTGGATTTCCACCTGCTAACGAATTAAAATCGGGTGCTGCTATATTTCCATATTGTACGTAAGACATTTTTATTCCTTATCTTGATACAGTAACAATTGCCAATACTGTTCCAATACTAGAATCAGTTTTGTTTTCTAAAGCACGACCAATTACATTGAATGCAGTTGCTTCACCTTTGATAGCAGCGCGCGCTATGCCGTTGCCTGCACTGACCAAACGATCATTCTTTTTAACTATACCAATGACTTTAACTTGAACACGACCTGTCATAGCGACTGGTGGGTGAGTGGTATCAGTACCTGCACCGGAATTCATCAAGTAAGCAGCAGTATTAGAGATGACGCCAAAAATATCTTCGCTCAATTCATACTTGACACTAGTAATTTCTTTTTCGCCGCCTAATTCTACTACAGTACCTGCATCGTAATAAGCATCTGCTTCAAAACGTTCTGCTAAGTCAGCGTATGTGGCTAATAGTCTACTACCAGCAGTTAATGCCCAATTACCTGTAATTTGTCCAGCAACTGTGTTTCCGCCGGTAGTTATATTTGCAGTTGTAACACTTGAAGGTGTTATGCTTCCCGTAAATTGAGTGACTGCATTAGCTCCAGTCAAATAGTCAAATACATTAGCGTTGTTATAAGTACCAGCAAAACTGATAGGTGTACCGTTTGCGTACATGTACTTGTCTGTCTTTATACCATATGTGTTGCCATTGTTATTAACTACAATATTACCGGCATTAACATAAAGTCCAGTACCTGCTATACTATTAGCAGTACCCGTGCCATTTAATGTCCATGTACCGGTGATGTTACCGCCGGTTCCTGCACTACCAGTTGTTATATTTGCAGTATTCAATGTTCCAATATTAGCGGTAGTTATATTACCATTAGCTATTGTTGCATTTGCAGTTATAGTAGCTAACCGAGTTGTTAGAGTATCCCCAACTATGGCATTAGTAGCAGTAATATTGTTTGATGTTACATTTCCAGTGACTGTTACAGCACCAAAAGTAGTTGTTCCACCGCTAGCAGTTGAAGTTAGTGCTAACCAGCTACTAGCTGTAGTTGTTCCGTCTGCTGGACAGACGTACATTGTGTTACTGTTTGTGTTCCACCATAGTTGACCAGCTAATGGGTTAGCCGGAGGGCTAGCATTGGCATAATTTTCTAGTTGGTGAACAAAGTTTGTATCCACGTACTGACCGTACCCAGCGTAGTTTCTGCCAGGTAATGCTAGTGAAGTACTGCTAGTATTGATAGTACCATCAGCAATGGTTGTCAGTACTTGTCCATTACTTTTTACTATTGTATATGCCATGTTGAAATTGCTCCGTTATCTGTTATTTATCTTAAATTGTTACTAAGTTTGTCAAACTCTGAATTCGAACTGTATAATCGACCTGAATCTGTCTGTTTAAACTCTTTTGTACTGGGTGAAATACTACGTGTGTCAATAGTCTAGTAAGAATATTTCCATTAACGTCGGTGCCGTTGTTCCCAAGCAATCCCAATTCGTCAAAAACATAGGAACTATCAGTTTGAGTACTGTTATCAAATGCAGCTTGTCCTGCAGGTTCGCCGTAGTCTAGTAAACATTGGACTAATATATCAGTGTAAACTTTACCAGTTGTGTGATTTACTGTCATTTTATTGCGTGTAGGATCCAGATTGAAAACGCTGGTATCGTCTACGATTTTAGCGTATGTCTGATTATACAATGCAGCATTTTGTCCTGTGACATTTGGTGGAAGATAGGTGATGATTCCAGTATCAGAAACACTTGCTCCGCCGTTACCAAACGCCATTTCGTAAATTTCCCCGTAACCTCGGCTGCTTAATGTGTCAGCGATAGCTATTGACATATTCTCGTAATTAATAGCATTTTTCTTATCTACGAATATTTCCCCGTTGTTAGGATCATAGATTTTCAAAAATCCTTCTATCTTGTATGTTAGTGTTATTGCTGACATTAATTATCGCCTCTTATTTGTACTAATACTTCTTTTGTATTAGGATCCGTTATCTTTACGCTGGAAGAAAAGTAAAAACCTCCGTGTTCATTGGGTTTACTTTCCTGTCTCTCCGACGGAGAATTTTCTTTGTTTTCTTCCATTTTTTCGTTCATATATTATTTATCTTTAACTTATATCCGTTCTTAAGAAACTTGCACCTTGGGTATATGCAATCTGTAATGGATCTCCATCTACTATATTGTAAATTCCTGGGATTGGATTCCAAGTATCATTGTATAAAACATCTGACATTCTGTTACTAGGAATCAATCCAAACGCTTCAGCATATACAGGAATATATGTTTGCGCCCCAGTTCCATTGGCCCCTCTTGTAAGTTGGGATACTGTATTTGCTATCAAATCACACTCGTTAAATCCAATCTGTTCACCGTTGATATATAGTAATCTTCCTTCGACTGTAGTGATAGTTAGTGAATTTCCTGCTGACACTCCGACTGGTTGAATTTGTAATATTGGAGCAGTATCTTCTAAAACTACAGTAAAATTACTATTACTTACTAATAATCCAGTAGTATTGTTATAGACTTGTATGTGACAGATAACATTCTTATTAGAAGTCAATCCAATATTATATGTTCCATTTGATAATGCAGGAGTAGTTACATTCTGAACTATAGAATTTGTAACTCTAGTAACATCGTTCAGGTAGATAGTATCTTGCAGCGTTTCTAGTGGTTGTACTAACCATGTTCTAGTTTGATGATTGGCTCTATAAACTACTCCATCTCCTTGCTGAGAAACATTCAATAGATAAGTTTCTTCATTTGGAGATGCGGTTGGCATCATGCTTGTTATTATAACTTCATCACCAGTAACTATCGATGAAAGAATACTTAAGTTGTTGTAAGAGTTTAATTTTAATGAACTTGATGGCACCCTATAACCATTAATAGTTACCCACAATCTATCTACGTTGATCTGTTCATACTGAGTTACATATATAGAACCAGTTGCATCCACTAACTGAACTTCTTCTTGGTACGGGAATGGAGTTTCACTAATAGTGAATTCTTGTAGTCCACTAGCGATACCTGTACCAGTTCCTGTGCCACTAGCAGTAAAGATTCCACCTACGACCGGACTACCAGTAGTCCAGTCATATGAAGATGCAATTGCTTGCCAATTGGTAGTGCCTAACTGAACTATTGCATATTTATTTCCTATAATGAAATTACCTGCTGAGATTTCAGGTCTTACTGAATATATATAATATTTGTGTTTAGCTAAAATATTGCCTAATATATTTGTACCAGAACTAGCCGCATATTCAGTAAAATATACAGGAGTATTTGATATTAAAATATCAGTATTATTAACAGTTATTCTATTACCATTATCATCTGTTCCAGTTGCAAAAGTATTAGCAATTGTAAATAATCCGTCAAGCCATATATAACCACCACTTGCATATGCTGATACAGTAGTCACTGGATAATTAACTGCATACAATGCCGGATTATATGGTTGAGTATACAATTCATATTGAGTAGTCGTTATAGGTCTGACATAATATAAATTGTTATTTAATTGTGCTGATCCAGTAACTCCGTCGATGCGAACTATTGAGTTTAATACAAAATTTGGATTTGTGTTAGTAGTTACCGTTACTGCGCTAGAACCGCCTGCATATCCAAACAAGGTAGTAGCTACCGCTGCGGTAGTGACTGTAGGCGATGTATTAAATTGATCTTTTATAGTAAAAGCAAAACTTGAACTAGGATTAGTTGTTATTGCGCTAATAATATAATTAGTTCCAATAATACTAATACCGTTAATCGTAGTTGGGACCGCTGTTCCACTTCCTGATCCAACTGCATTTGTAGTAAAGATTCCACCTACCACCGGACTACCATATATCCAATTATATGTACTTGCAATTGATTGCCAATCAGTATTGCCCAAACTAGTTATACAATATTGATTACTTACAATAAATGAACCAGCGGTTATACTGAGAGTCTTAAACTGTATAGATTCGCCAATACTTAAGTTAAGTGAAGGATCTGATGCGCTAATCAATGCGTTTGCTAACGATGCTGTGCCTGTGCCAGAACCTACTACCGCAGCAGTAAATAAACTACCTACTGCATAAGTTACCCCTGTTGTTCCAGCAGCAGTATTCCAATTCGTAGTACCCAATGCTACAATGATATACTGTTTGGTTGGTGTAAATGAACCTGCTGTAACAACAGTAGCTGACCCAGCTTGTGTACTAGTAATACCAATGATAGCACTGGTTGGAGTTATAACATTGTTTATGTTTGTTATCTTTGCTACTGTAAATCCATTTACAGATGCTGTCATTGAACCACTAGTGGTAGCCAGCACCGGAGATGGCCCTCCTACTGTTTCGGAAACTGTAAATGTTGTAGAATCAATAATTGAAGTAACATAATATGTTGCACCTGCTGATAGACCGCACCCTGAAATGACACTATTAAAGATTAATGGATAGTTAATTGATAAAACACTAGTACTTGATGCAGTTAACCAATATCTTGCTTCATCAAAGTCACTTTGATCAAATCCTGCTATTGCAGTTCCTGTGCCGCTTCCTACCCCTGTAGCAGTGAAACTTGCTAAATATGTGGTTCCAGTTCCAGTTCCAACTGCCTGTGCAGTAAATAATACATTTTGCGCGGCAGATGCAGTTATTGTAGTACTTGCAACCGTTTGAGTAGCACTTACTGTATATGTTCCGATGCCGCCGGATCCTGTTAAAAATCCGGTAATAGTTGTTCCACCGGTAACTCCAGTGCCCGATAGCACTTGATTAATAGTTAAAATATGTGCAGACGCAGTTCCTGTTCCAAATCCAACCGCCTTACAGTAAAATATAGAACCTACTGCATAAATTATACCAGTTGTTCCTGCAATAGTATTCCATTGTGCTTGTGTAGTTGTTCCCAATGCTAAAATTGCATAATTAATTCCAACAGTAAATGATGTAGCTACAGTAGATGTCAATGATTTAGTAACAGTTAACACTCCAGTTAAAACACCGTTAATTGTTTGATTTGCTATGCTGCCGGTCACGGTACCAGTTGCACCAACAGCAGTCCAATTTGTTGTTCCTGTTGCATTGACAACATATTGATTTCCTGCTACTAAACTAGTAGCAGCAACAGAACTAGCCCCAATGCTTGTCCAAGTTGTAGTGCCAATTGATTGAATAACATATGGTTCTCCTATGACAAATGTTCCAGCAGTACTTATTTGATCAAAATTAAACACACTAGCGGTAGTATTAGTCACTGTTACACTAAACAAATCAGTACCCGGTGTTCCAGTGATACCGTATTGTGTACTAAAGTACTGACGGTCAGTTGAATTATATGAAGTAACTGCTATACTAGAATTAGCTACCGGCGGTGAATTAAACAATATTGAGTTTTCATCACTACTTATTGTATATGCACCATTTGTTTGACGCAATCCATTAACTTCTACTATAGCATTAGTTGGATTGATATCACCTACATAATAATCTAATGCAAATGATGCAGTAGAACCGTCTCCTACAAATGTTTGAGTCTGCGGCAATGTATATGCATATTGAGCAGGTTGCGTTTGTCCTAAGAATGAGTATGCTAGATAATCTACTGTATTATCATAATTAGCTGCAAATATTATTGAAGCAGATATTCCGTTATCAGCAATTCCAATCGAGTAGTCGTTTGATATGAACTCTGCGCTACCTGTTCCATTTGTCAATGTAAACACTGGTCCACCAATAGTTTCAGAAATAGTGAATTCATTAACATCATATATTGATTTAATATAATATGTCTGATGATGAACGATTCCACCAAATATTGTAGCACTAAAGACTATAGGAGTATTTATGATTAATCCACTTGTAGTGATTGTTGTTATAGTATTAGTTGAGGCTTTGGTTCTTAATACAGTAGCAGTATAACCTAATACTAATAAATTACCATTATGATATACTGCCGGCGGAGTCCATGCTGCACCCAATCCTGTTTGTATAATTGTATCCATGAGACCAGATGCGGTAGACAAGAAGAATATTGTTCCAGCAGTTCCGGTAGATGAATTATACGTATCTGATATTGTAATTCTATTAGTTGCATAACCAATAGATTTTACATAGTATGTTTGATCTTCAACTATATTTCCAAATACATTTCCGCTAAATGTTATTGCTCCGTTAAGAACAAAATCATCTACATTATCATATTGTATTGTATTATTGACACCATTTGTTGATAGTGCGTAAGCTGTTACAGGACTAGTGCTTGGTTTGATTAATCCAGACCCTTGATATATTCCTGCGCTATAGTTTGCATTTACATAGATTTCATTGAATCCAGTAACTTCATTATATCTGATAGGATCAGTTTCAGTGTTTGCTTTTACTAACTGGTCGCCGTTGCCTACTTCATATACATCTATTCTTAGTGTATCATGTGTAGTAGTTGAAACATATGTTATAGGATTAACCAAAATTACAATTTTGTTTACCCAATCAATTGTATAATCAGTACCTAGTATTTTTGTAGTACTCAACCCTGTGATATAATTTATTACAAAAACGCTTATTTGAATTGGAACATTTACTACATTGACAAAACTATATCTAGTTTGTGTTCCTGAAGTAGGTGATAATTCTAATGAGACTACATTATAGCCAATATTTTGATATACTGTTTGATCCCAATTTGTACCCGGTCTAGTATTTACAATCATAGTAATAGTGTCAGTTACTACACCGGCAACTAATTCTTCAGGACCATATCCTTCTGTAAATGAATCACCTTGAACATTGTAGATTGGCTCAGGTGTGTTAACATAATTATCAAGTGACCAAGTAGTACCATTTGTACTACGCAACATAGTATTATTATATCCTACTACGGTCAATGTTCCTGAAACATTTTCAGAAACACTACTTTGTAGATTTTCTGTAACATTAGAGGTTCTTTGTGTCCATGTAATACCGTTGATCGGTGCAGTTAATATAACTCCATTATCTCCAACTGCAATAAACTGTTGATAGTATGTACTCCAAATTATATTATTCAAATTAGTAACTACCGTGGAAGTCTGTGGGAACCAAGTTGTACCATTAAAACTAGTATAGATAACACCATTGTCACCTACTATTACAATGGTTTGACTATTACCTACAATACTGTTTAATGAAAAAGTTGTGTTAGAGAATGCCACTTGATTCCAAGTAAATCCATCTATACTAGAATATATTATTCCTGTATTTGTTGGAGCAGAAGTTCCACTAGAGGTTGTTTGTCCTAATCCAACTGCAATAAAACCAGTAAAACCAGCAGTGCTTACATATGCAACACCATTGAATTCATTAGTAAATCCATTGGTAAATGTAAATGTCTTGTCCCATAGATAAGGTACATTATCGTTAGGTTGTGTTAATGAAGTAATAATACTACTTCCAACTGCAACAGTAACTTCAGCAATACTAGAATATGTTACACAATTTAATGTTACACCTGAAGAATCTAACAATATTGGATCATTTGAGTTATATAATGCAGTTGCAGCCCAATTAATGCCGTCATCGCTAACTAATATAGGTGTTGCAGTATTATTTGAAGAAAGAATAAATTTCCCATTAATACCGCCAGTGTAAATTATAGAAGTTGTATTAATTGGAGTATTTGATAACCTATTAATAGTCCAATTAGATGCTGTACTGGTATTAATTGAAGAATAGTCAGTAGAATTTGATGCTATGAAATACGTTGAATTTTTAACTGTAATGGATTGTCCATTAAGTCCAGTTGGATAAAACGTATTGTCAGTTAAAATTGTATCCAATGTGTATTCATCTGCCGGTGCGAATGGATTACCTGAATAAGTACTATTTGGATATGTTATTCCAGCAACTAATTGAGTAAGGTCTTTGCCTGGCATATTAACAGTGGGTTGATAGTAACCTATAATTCTATCTAATGCATTTAAGTTTCTGTTGTCAGGTGATAACAATTCCCATTTGCCAATAATAAATTCATTGTCATTATTACTAACAACACACTGATATACTCTATTGTTAAATTTAACTATACTAGGACTAAAGAAGAATGGTTCTGGCAACACAGCATAGTCACCTGAAGAAGCCATTGTCATTGAACCAGTAGCATCTGTTAATTGTACCAATGAACTTAATAGTGCCGGCAATGTAGATATTCTTACTGTAGTTGAGGTTGGTTTATCATATATATAATATGTGAGACCTAAATCAACACCACCAAAAACTGTTCCTGTAAATACAACTGGTTCGTTAACATTAAAACTAGTAGAACTTGCTACTGTAATTCTATCAGATGATGATACTGTTTGTGTTGCAGTAGTAGATGTTATTCCTGAATATGAGAAATTCTGTCCACTTACTGGTGCGGTTAATTCTGGATTAGAATATACTGCTACTTTATTTGATGATATTACTTCAAGATAATATTGTTCTACTACACCTGCAGGTGTACCTACACAAACTGCTGATGTGATACCACCAATTGAGTCGATAGTCAACGCTGTTAAGGTCAAATCATTTGCAGGTGTAGTTCCACCAATACTTGAACCTGCTATTGTTACAGTATTGTCAACTGCGTAACCTTGTCCAGCACTGGTGATTACAATTCTATAACCACCTAAAATATAACTTACGTCAAAGTTAGGATCGGTAACAACATTCTGCACCATAATCACTTGTGATTCTAATACATAATGTGTACCAGATCCAGTGGTAGTAGTTTTGATGGTTACTCCACCCACTGCATAAGTTAAATTAAAACTGTTGCCAACTTTGTTAGCAACATAATAAGTAGTATACACGTTAAACGGTGCAGGAAGTGTCCCTGTGCTACTTAAAACAACTGCTGTTCCATCAGGGAACGCTGAGCCATTTGCTACAGTTATTGTAGCAGCAGATGGAGTAGATGTGTCAGTGATAGTCGCAGCTTGCGTAGAATTTAATAAACTATTAGCAACAGTTACATAACCTTCTCCACTTAATGTCATTAATCCACTATCAGTAGTTACATTATATACTGAACCAAACAATTGATCTTCTGATATAGTAAATCTTCCAGTATTTGCTGGGGGCGCGCTATCAATAGAGTAGACATAATACACTAGGTTTAATGATACACCGCCAATTGAAGTACCGCTAAAGTATACTGGCATGCCAACATATAGTACATCAGTTAGATTAGGATTTAATGATAATGGTACAGTTAACCAATTAGTACCGGTTGTAGTAGCTGTTACAGTCAATGCAGTAGTACCTGTACCTGTAACAGTATATGGTCCACCTGTTGTAGTCAATCCACCAATGTCAGCTTCTACATTAAACTTAAGACCGTTATATATGTTAGTTAATCCGCCGCTAAAATTAGAAATACAAATTCTGTTTACAGTTGCTAGAGTAGCCGATATGCTTCTAGTTAACAAATTAGAAATAGCACCTGATAATCCACTATATTGTTGTGAAGTTTCATACAATGTGAATTGTTGACCAGTAATTTGTCCTGGACTTACCGGCAAGTTAACATTTAATGTCAATGATCCAGTACCATTTGTTAAATTAACTGCAAGGTCTTGACTGTTGAGCGTACAAGAACCAGTAGCAGTAGTTAATATTACTGCATCACCATTTACTGAACTTGATATTGAAAATGAAGTTCCGTTAGTAAATTTTTCTCTTACATAATATGTTGCACCTGCAACTATGTTACCAAATGTAGTGCCGGTAAATATTATAGGCTCATTTATAGTTAAACCTTGCGTAGTTTCACAAGTAATAGAATTGTTACTACTTGACGTTGCAGTAACGGCAAACATTACTGGTAACTCATTTGTAGCAGCCATTGTAAATGTTTCTAAATCAATTACTGTCAATACATAATATATTTTGTTTTCTACAATATTACCAAATGATTTATTATTGCCTTCAGTATTAGTTACAAAGAATAAAGGCATTCCTGTATAGAAGCCAACAGTACCATTTTGCCCAGTTGGTGTTAGTAGGACTGTTACATTGTTTGTAGTAGCAGCAGTAGCAACTGCATTTCTTAATCCAGTGTAGTTAATAGTAAGTATAGCTTGATTTGTTAGTTGACCAACATATAGAATTAATCCTGCTGTAACAATAGTAGCCGTATTCTGTGCAAAAACTGCACCTGGATTACCATTAACATCAACAGTATTAGAAATAGTAAAACCAGTATCTTCTAATAAAGCAGCAGTACCTGTTCCACTAGCCACAAATTTTGAAATTACAACATCACCAACCGCATAAGTAACACCCACTGTATCAGCTACACTATTCCAATTTGTCGTGCCTAATACAGTAATTACATAGTTATATCCTATGTCAAGATTAGAAGAACTTGTACTAGACGCATTTGGCAATTGTACTAACGATTTTACATAATAAGTAGTGCCGTCAACTAGTGTAGTACCAATAGCAGATCCTACAAACTTGACTGGCATGCCTACATAGAAACCAACAGTAGAACCAATATCACCGGCAACTGCTGCACCGCCTTCATTAGGATTGATTCTTATTGCATTACGATATGCAGTAGTAGAATAAATTGAACTATAAGTTTGTATCGTATTTCTTGTTCTTGATGACCAAGTCAATGTTTGTTGATTTTCTGCATCTAAAATTTCAAAAGTTGCGCCGGCAGCACTTGCTAAGATTGAATCAATAGAAGGATACTGAGAAAATAATTTAATAGATGATGCTGCTATTTGATTACTATTATGTAAATCACCTGCATAGAAAGAACCATATAACCCACCGGGTGCCCAATCAATTACTTGAGAATTATAAGTTGTTCTATCAAATCTTAATGTTACTACATTTTCTCTTATTGGCATCGAATTTGTTATGCAATAACCAATTGCACCTATACTAAAATTCTGAGTTCCAGTACCACTAGTACCAAACACTACTCTATTAGTATCTTGAATTGCTTCCTGATACATTGTGTAAAGAGCAAACACCGGAGATGGTGTAATTTCTAATAAGTTTACATAATAGGCTTGCCCTTCAACTAATCCTTGAATTGTTGTTGAATCAGAACCTACTGTATACACTACTACATCACCGGTTTGTAAATCATATGCCGTGTTTATGTTGATGGTATTATCTAATACATTAACTTGACTACTATCGATTGATAGTATATAAGCCGGGTCGATAACAATCTTAGGCAATACTGCATACCCAGAACCTGGATTAACTACTTCAACCCCAATAACAGTTCCTAAACTCATTATAGCTTGTAATTGAGCAGGTACTCTAGGTTCAGGATATATTGTAGTGTCAATGTACGCAGTTATCTTTGGGGGATTTACATAATTTCTACCTGTATCAAGTATAATCACAGGAGGAAGATCCATAAAAATATATTCGCCAGGTATGTGTTGAGTTATAGTTGTACCGTTTATTCCTCTTGACAAGCCGGTTAGTTGGTTGTTTAACAAATCTTTTCCACTATAACCTATTTGTTCTTCACCAATCGTGATAGTCCCGTTTATAGGAAATCCATAAATGTTATCAACATAGCAGTATACCGTATTCAATGACAGATATGATTCTAGTACGCCAATTTGAAAATCTTTTTGTCCAATGTATGATTGTGTCTCGTCTACAAAAACACCAATGCTCAAACCGTAATTGTTATACCATTCAGTATATGCATTACTATTCCATATTGAACTTGTAGGTGGATATTGATAAACATTGTCACCACCGTTATAAACTAATTGAGGAGACACAAATTCACCAATATTTGCATTCCATTGTGCCGGTAAATCAAAATCAGTTATATCACCTTCAAATACATCGGTACGAGTATACTTGAACAAGAACTCTTTGATTACAACATGGTAAGGTTTAACCTCATTCAAATATCCTTCTAGGAATAATTGATTATCAGAACGGAATACTTCAAGCGGTAACAATTCACGAATTGTGTGAGACACATCTAAAAATGATGTTTTATTTAACCAAGTTAAGTAATTTTGACTTTCAACTGTTTCACTTTGAATATAGTCAAATAATAGTATTAAACTTTTGTTTCTAAAAATTAATAATTCATTTGTGTAAATTTCTTCATTTAATGCACGAACTATATAACGTGTTTCAGTTGAAGGATATGAATCAAATGAGGTGGTATCAAAGAAGTTATCACCAAATCCTAATCTAGCACTAGGGTAATCCCATAACACAGATGAAAATTCTATTGTACCATTGTCTAATCCAATTCTTGTCCATACTCCGTCTGCGCTATATATGTATGTTTCGCCGTTACCTGAACCATTAGCTAATACTTTTACAATTGTTCCTGACGATACCTCTAAAGTAGACAAATCTGCATATAAAGGAACTTGTATTGATGCTTTGGTATTATTATTATAACCAGTTGCCCACCAATTGATATAATTCCAATATTGTGTTGTATCAAATGATTCTCCGGTTTCCGTTAAAAACACTGCATTTCTAATTTCAGTAATAGGAAATTGAGCAAGTACAGTATTGGCATATTGTAGATAATTCTTTAACGCGCCAAATCTGTCATAGAAAAACCCCTGTCTTGGTCTAGCTAAAATACCTGTCTGTACTGCTTTTGGTAATAGTGGATCGGGCACAACACCGCCTGCGTTGTCAACACCACACAT
>Ga0209188_1000842_pt1 | contig 27257 bp, 22 predicted proteins | sample C_130625_EF_Meta_FD_187307 | JGI IMG/M metagenome (GOLD analysis project Ga0209188, IMG submission 187307) | Freshwater microbial communities from Lake Croche, Canada to study carbon cycling - C_130625_EF_MetaG (SPAdes) (version 2) | ecosystem: Environmental > Aquatic > Freshwater > Lake... | reverse complement strand
CAAGGCCAAGGTGGTCAAGGAGCCCAAGGCCAAGGTGGTCAAGGAGCCCAAGGCCAAGGTAGTCAAGGAGCCCAAGGCCAAGGTGGTCAAGGAGCCCAAGGCCAAGGTGGTCAAGGAGCCCAAGGCCAAGGTGGTGAAGGAGCCAAAGGTTCAGGCGGACAAGGAGACCAAGACCGAGGCTGTAAAGGACCCACAGACTGAGGTTGTTAATGAGCAAAAGACAGAGACTGTTAAGGAACCCAAGGCCAAGCCGGTCAAAGAGCCCAAGGCCAAGGCTGTTAAAGAGCCAAAGGCTAAGAATAGCACGACTTCAAAGAAGGAAGATGCTGTTGTAACCGAGGAGGAGGAGGAGACTGCCAGTGTTTCAGTGCTGAACCTTAACGGTAATCAATACTTGATTGATGACGAAATGAATGTTTATGACTTCGGTACGCATACTCTCATCGGAAAGTTTGACAATACAGCAAATGTGATTATTGAAAACAAGTAAAAAACAAAAAAAAAATAGAATAACGTTTTGTAGTTAATAATTTTAATTTTAAATATTTTAACTATTTTTTTTTCTGAAAAATTATTTAGAAAGAGAACAAACAAAATAATTACAAAATAATTTTTTTAGCAAACCATGTTCCCATTGTGACCCACATTGTCACTATAGTATTACTAGAATTCATAATTACCCATCTGAAAGCTTGACAGTGAGGAGCAGGCACAAAAAACGGAGATAAAATAAATCCAACAATAGTAAATGGTGCACACCACGAAGCATACATGTGTGCACATACGTAATGTATAACAATCCAGAAAAAGTAAATTCCAAATAATTCAATAAATATACGACCATAATAAAACGTTTTATCTTTTATATTTTCATATGAAAATGATTCAACCATATCCTTCAAAAATTGAGTATCAACATCAGGAACACAGCTATCATTAGAAGTGAGCGTCATGACGTGCATTACAAAGAGAAGTATAAAATAAAAATAAATTAAATTCAATATAATTTCAATTTTTTATATTACTGTATCAAGTAGTAGAACATAATCTAAATTGAATATCCCATTGTTCTAATAAATCATTATTTATCACCGGTAAAATTGGATGTGATTCCCAAAAATATCTACAAAATGTCCATTGAAACTTATATTCACTAGGATAAAATTCAGGATAATTTAATTTCAAAAAATTAAAAATATTTTCAGGTAATAAATTAAGATTAGAACTTGGTAACACATATGCTAATTGAGTGTAAGGAGAAAATGAAGTTAATTTTCCATTTTTTATGAAACACATTTCAAAGTGAGGAACAAACTTAGATAAATCCGAAAAAAGAGGAGGATAATGATATTTATATTTCCATTTCCAATCTGGGCATGAATCAGTGTAATATTTATAAACCCACTCCAGTCCTTCCAAGTAATTTACACTAATTTCTTTTATATCAGCATTATAAGTTTTGGTTTTGAATAATGTTTTATAATAACGTTTTTCCCATTTTGGTTCCTGTGGACATATATATTTTTCTTCGGCACGGAAAATTATTGGAGCATTTAATAATATGTCTTCTTTTTCAACAGGAGTACTCTCCAAATAGCGTCTTTTATCAAGTTTATCCCTAACAAAATATTCGTTTAACAACAGTTCATGTTCTCGTTTACTAATTTCATTTATCAAAATACCAATATTTTTCCAAAGAATATTTCCGTTGACTTTTGAAATTAAAAAACGGTCAGGAAAATTACCAATACTTAATCTATAAATATCTAATAAAACCTGAATACCATGTGTTCTTATGTTCATTGCCGGAAAATGAGGCAAAAAATCATTACCTAGTAAAAAACATAAAAAAACATAATCATGAATTCGTATAGGGTCGGGATACTTGCATTTCATTTCTGACAATATACTCCCCGAAAGAAGAGTAATATCTAAAAAATGAGGTTCTTTAGAATTACTATTAACCGATTCTATTGGTATAGAATTCTTTAAAAACTCAGGAGTTTCGCGAAACACAAATATGTTCTTACAGTATTTTAAATGAAATATTGAAAGCATTATTAAATCGGCATCTAAACCATAGACCGCAACATTGTCACTAAAAATTTCACTTTTTCTCATATGCTCGTATAATTTATGTTCACCTTCACCACAATCATTTGAGCATGAAACTATAACATTTTTTACTTGATATTTTAATTGAGAATTGTTAAATTCGTAATTTATACGTTTTGATAATTTATTCATAAATTTAGTACCTGGCGTAATTGCAGAAGTATTCCAATTTGAATGCTTATTATCCTTACCAAAATCAATATTTTTCATAAACCATGTTTTATATCTACGGGTTCTCTGTTGTTCCATTTTTGCGAAAGGAGCAACTCCGTCAAACGCAATAAATACAGTCGTAGAAGGTTTAATTATGTTAATGTAAAAATTAATTTTTTGTATAACTAGTATTATAATAGCGTCTTCAAAATCTAAAGGATTCTCGCGTTCACCTTTTGATATTTCTGCCTCAATCTCGTATACAGAATCATAAATGATAGAATTGCAATCCATATACAAATGATGGAAAAGCAAATTCTTATTGATGAAATAATTCAAACTACGTACAATGTTTGAATAATTCTTAATGATGTGTGAAAAATAGCTAGGAATACCCATTTTTAATAATATACATTAAAACGCATAAAATTTTTATATTATTTTTTTAATAGTATATTCTATACATCTATGAAAAAAGAAAACTATTTAATTTATGGAATAATAATTGTTTTGATAGTTCAAACGGTTTTATTATTTATCTTATCATCAAAATACAAAGAGAAATTTAGTGATAGTGATGAACAAATTGAAATTGTTATTTCTAGATATAATGAAGATTTAAATTGGATAAGAAATGAACCATTTAACAAATATAACTATATTGTTTACAATAAAGGCAAAGATGAAAATTTTTATAAATGCGACAGAGTCAAAAATATTGTAAGTCTTGAAAATATAGGTAGAGAAGCACATACTTACTTATATCATATAATAAACAATTACGATTCTTTGAAAGACATAACTATTTTTTTACCAGGTTCAAATAATATGCCACATAAAAATAAAAGAAGCACAAATCTTATAAGTTATATAGAAAATAACAAAAATACTGCGTTTTCTTGTGCAGAAGAAATTAGGACAGAAACAGTGTACGACCGTTTTAAAGATTTTCAAATAGATGATTATTTATCTACAACTCAATCTAATAGTCAAATAAACAAAGATAGTTCTATAGAAAAAAGTAAAATTCGTCCATTCGGAAATTGGTACAAATCCGTTTTCGGAGAAAACGTGGAATCAAAATGTTTTACAGTTAATGCCATTTTTGCCGTGACAAAAAAAGACATTTTACAAAATCCAAAAACGCACTATGAAAAATTAATAAAAGAATTAGGAAACCATCACAATCCAGAAGTAGGTCATTATTTTGAAAGAAGTTGGGAAACAGTCTTTTCTCCTATAGACGAACCAGGATACTTAAATTAAAACGAACTGTTAAAATTTACAATTTTTGGCATGATTAGTTTTAATAATGTAAATAATTTATAAGTTAAACATAAATTATATGGAAATTATTAAAGATGTTGTCATTGTAGGTGCAGGTTGGTATGGATGTCATATAGCAAATGTACTAAAAAACAAATACAACATTACTATTATAGAAAAAAAGGGAGAAATATTTAATAATTCATCCTATTACAATCAAAATAGATTACATTTAGGATATCATTATTGTAGAAATCATAACACAAGAACACTTTGCAAAGAAAATTATGAAAGCTTTAAAAGAATATATGGAATTTGTGTAGACGACATAAGTAAAAACTTTTACGTGATATCTAAAGATTCAATAATTGATTACAAAACCTATGAAAATATTTACAAATATGAAAACTTTAATTTTGAAACTACAGAAAACAATATATTTAACAATATTGATGGAAATATAATTATGACAGAAGAAAAAGTAATAAACTCTGATAAGGTAAAAACGTTTTTTAAAACGTTATTGAATGACATTAAAATAATTTATAACAGGAAAGTATCAGAATATGAAAAAATAAATGAAAAAATTAATGTAAAACTCTCAACAAATGAGTATTTGAATTGCGATTTACTATTAGATTGCACGTACAATCAGTTTGGACTATCTAAAAAAGATTATATTTACGAACAAACCATTTCTTTGATTTATGAAAAAATCCAAGATTGTGACTTTAATGCATTAACTATAATGGACGGTAAATTTTCATCTCTTTATCCAAGAGACATATCAAATAATTTGTATACATTAACTGACGTTGAATATACTCCAGTTATTTCAGACAAGGATTTTAAAACAGTAGAAGAATACATATTAAAACAAGAGGAAATAGATAGAATTAGGTCTAAAATGGAAGGAAAAATAAAACTATTCTATAATGATTTTGATAATTGTTTCAAATACAAATCATACTTTTTATCTTACAAAACTAAACCCTTATCTTCATCCGATTCAAGAGACGCAATTATAGAAGAAATAGAGAAAAACGTAATTAGCGTAAATTGTGGGAAAATATACGGAATTTTCAAATTTGAAGATTTCGTACTTAATTATTTGGAATACAAATGAATAAAGTTGGTTAAAGAAGTAGACAATAGTTGTAACTCTTCCTCAACATCCTTTGCGTTCAATATCATTTCTAGATTAATGTTATTGGAATACCCTATGTCATTTAAAATACATACGAATTTGTCATTCATTTTATCGGGTACTGAGAAATCTAACATTTTTGGTTGGGCGACATCAATGTTACATATTAAATCGGAATAATTGTGCATTAACAATAAATCATCGTTTTCCATGATACAATTACCCAAATCTACCATCATTTTTATATTTGGATTATTTATTTCTTTTACAATTCGTCCTACTTCATCAATAGTATTTAAATAATTACAACCATATTCTTTTGCATTTGGCTCAATACAAATAATTACATTTTTATTCTGACAGTAATCACCAAGCTCTCTAAAAAACTTAATAAATACAGCATCATTTTCATTATCTACAATTTTTCTATTGCGTGGACAACCAAAAACTAATATTTTAACACCGAATTTTGAAGCACAATCCACTATTTTTTTCAAATGTTTCATCAATATGTCTCTATTTGGTAAAAAAATATTTAGATCATTTAATCCATACGCAATAGATTGAAATGAATAAACAATAACGTTATTATCTCTGAATATCGTTAAATCCAAATTATCCACGTTATCCCATGTTTGTATCATCGTGGTTGGCGCTATTTGCACTCGCGTTATACCATATAATTTTAATATACACGAAAACTGTAATTGCGAAATATGTTTTATACATATATTAGATACACAAAGAGTATCCTTATTTGTTTTAGTGTTTTCAATGAATTTCTTTATCCTTGCTAATATATCAGTTTTATTTCTGACATAACCAGAGATACTAGATTCAAACAACTCAGAATATTTAGTTTTCGTATTGTAAACTAAAGGTTTTTCGTTGTTACTACAACTATTTGCTTCATAGTTAAAAAGGTTAATAATGTCTTGGGTATCTATTGGTTCTGTAAAAAGATTACATAATTTAATTTCATTGTTTATAATAATATCAATATCTTGTCTTAAACAATCCAAGTCATACCATTGAAACAAGGAGTTTATGGGTATTTTATCTATTTGATTATTATTTATTAAGTCATAAATAACATTTTTCTTTAATCCTTTTCCAAAAAGTGCAGGTAATCTTATTATGTGGTAGTTTGGAAAGTTTGTCTTGACAAATTTTTCAAACATATAACGGTTTCTTCCATAATGATGATTGATTACCCAATCACAATCATAATCTTCATCATATTCTTTATCAACATCATCATAGACATCAATAGTGCTAATTAATACTATTTTATTTACCTTTATGGTTTTTAAAATTTCTTTGATACCATCTATTATGTCAATATCTTCTTGTGGATATTTATTTGCCTTCCATTTTATTGCAGGTACACCACAGAAATAGATTTCATCAAATGTCATATTAGACGCTTCACTGAAATTTTTACTATTGTAAAAGTAATCAAATTTGTAGAATTGAAGTAAGTTTGAACCAACAAACCCAGTATATCCAACTATCGCTCTAGACATTATATATATTTACAATTTATTCTTTAAATTAAATTACTTTCAGAATACTAAAAAAAAACATTACATAATCTTTTCTGAAATTTTAACAATTATCCAAATTAATAAGAAAATGTTAACCCAATAACATTTTGCCATTCAACTTTACCAGTGTGAATAAAAACATCATCGTATATATTGGAATCGTTTTTTGTAACCGTTATAATTTTTATCCCAAACAAAAATTTCACTAATCATATTAATTAATAGAATATAATGAGAAATTTCTAAATTACGATACAAAATAGTGTTTACAAATTTACCATAAACTTATTTATAACTATTAAATTGCATTATTTATAGGAACTAAATGTATACTACAAATAATGAGTAAAATAAAGGGCGATTTAAACAACTCTTTAAAAATAAAAAATGTTATAGAAGAAACTAGTATTATTGATATTAATAAATTTGTTAATGAAAAGAACATTTATTTGCAAGAAATAATAAGAAATACCATAATTTCTATAAAAAAAAACAAAGAAAATGAAATATTTAGCAATAATGACGCAGATTTATCCATAACTGTTTTAACAGAATTGTATGAAAAAACCATTGAGATATCAAATCAATTAATTTGTACGAATAACAAGAATGGAGACAAATTAATTGAACAATTGCAAAAAATTATAGATAAATTATCAATGATAATATGTGGATTTGGTACAAAACATATAGAGGATTTGCTATTCATAATATTTGGAACCGAATTTAAAAACATAAAAATTGAGAACAATGTTTTAAAGGAAAAGTATGACATAATCAGGAATCATGTTCAACCTATTGGATACAAAGTAATTCATTGGAAATCTCAGAAAAATGATACAATTTCTTCAACCAATCTTATTTGTTCAAATAAAATAACTGACGAAACAATAAATATTGAAGATTCAGCATTGTTTGAATGTTTTGATGTTGATAAATCAACAAAGTCATTTTATCAAAAAATATATGGGATACGTATCGTTATTCAAAACGAAAAAGCCAAAAAAACATTAATTATTAATGGTATAATAGACGACATACAAGTAGAATGTTTCACAAATTCTTACCTAAAACAACGTCTATCTGATGTGAAAGAAATGGCAAATGAACACGACGAAATAGAGAAGGAAATAATATTGCGTATTGTTGAAACCATAACATTAAAAGACATATTAATTTTTGGAACTGAAGATATAAAAAAAAAAATGATATCTGTCTTTACGGAAGTAGGCTATGTAAAACATAATAAATTGGACATAACTATAAAAAAATTTTTAGAATTAGATGCATATACACAACGAAACATGCTAATAAACTTATTGATATACAATAAGGATGATGAAATCCAATATATATGCTATTTATTGTACGATTTGATAACTGCTACATCTGCTGAATTATGTGAGAAAAAAGAACAAAATGTTATTTATGAAAGTTTACCATGGGGAATTAAAAAATATTTTAAAGACGTTGTAAAGTACACAATTAAATATACAAACGACATGACCCAAAAGTACGATATACATAGAATAACACTTGAACAACAAATTTATTTATTAAAAGCCGGAGACGTAGTAAAAGAAAAAGCTATGTCAAAATTAAAAGAAATTAAGGGAAAGCCAGATGAATTAGGTACCAAAGCAAAACAATACCTAGAAGGATTAGTAAAAATTCCTTTTGGTATTTACAGAGAAGAACCGATATTAAAAAAAATGAAAGAATTAAACCGATGGTTTATAAGAACAACCTCATTAATAAATCAATTATTTCCAGAAATGAAATTACAAAAGAAAGAGAAATATTCTAACATGGAAATTATTTCGGTAATTAATAAAGCAAATGAATATTTTAAAAAAAATATTTATAATTTAATAGAGAACAATATTGAAAATCATACAAATAAACAATTAATACCAGTTATTCAACATATTAATTTAATTAAAAAATCTAAAAAAGAAAAGAAATTTCCCATTACCAACACAACAAAACAAGAAAATACCGAAAAAGTTCTCACATTTCTTAAAGAAAATAAGGAAAACGAAACAATGATTACCGATGTTTTTGATTTGGTTAATATTTCTTCACCATTATCTTTGGCTAAAACCACGAATGAATTATCATTACTTAAATCAAACAGCTTACAAATAGAAACCATCACCAAACAAATAATAGAAATTTTAGATGAATCTATTTACAGTCATTCCCATGCTAAAAATCAAATACTTAAAATTATAGCGCAATGGATGAACGGTGAACAAACAGGGTATTGTTTTGGGTTTGAAGGTTCTCCTGGAATCGGAAAAACGTCTTTGGCAAAAAAGGGGTTAGCTAATTGTTTAAAAGATGAAAATGGTGAACCTAGACCCTTCTCATTTATTGCATTGGGTGGCTCTACTGGCGGTAATTCATTAGAAGGTCATGGATACACATATGTTAATTCTACATGGGGTAAAATTGTAGACATATTGATGGAGGCAAAATGCATGAATCCCATTATTTACGTAGATGAATTAGACAAAGTGAGTAAAACGGAGAACGGAAAAGAAATAATAGGCATATTTACACATTTAATAGATTCAACCCAAAATGATTCATTTCAAGATAAGTATTTTTCAGGGATAGATATTGATTTATCTAAAGCTCTTTTCATTTTTTCATATAATGACCCCGACCAAATAGATAGAGTATTATTAGATAGGATCCACAGAATAAAGTTTGAAAACTTATCAGTAGACGATAAAATGGTGATAGTTCGTAAATACATTCTTCCAGAAATTAATAAGAAAATGGGGTTTGAAGATATAGTGGATTTATCAGATGAAATAATAGAATATATAATAGAGACATATACAGTAGAACCCGGTGTAAGAAAACTTAAGGAATTATTATTTGATTTATACGGTGAAATTAATTTAACAGTTCTTAAATCTTCACATGAAGACAATAATATTTTACCGTTTATAATAACAAAAGAGAACCTAGAAACACGGTTTTTAACAAAATACAACAAAATAATAGAAAAAAAAATACATTCTAAACCGGAAGTTGGAATTATAAATGGATTATGGGCAAACACACTAGGTAAAGGTGGAATAATACCTATCCAAACTCTATTTTATCCATCAAGTACATTTTTAGACCTTAAATTAACAGGACTTCAAGGTGATGTTATGAAAGAGAGCATGAATGTTGCTAAGACATTAGCATGGAATTTAACTGATGATATAATAAAAAAGGAATGGTTAAAACAATTTGAAGAAACAAAATGTCAAGGATTACACATACATTGTCCAGAAGGGAGCATATCTAAAGATGGACCGTCAGCAGGAGCCGCCATAACAATTGCAATTTATAGTTTACTTAATAAAAAATTAATAAAGAATGATGTTGCTATAACCGGAGAAATTAGTTTGAATGGAGAAATTACTGCCATTGGTGGTTTAGACGTAAAAATATTAGGAGGAATTAAATCTGGTATCACAACCTTTTTATTTCCCAAATCCAACAACAAAGAATATAATGAATGGAAGAAAAAATATGAAAAACATAAAAAGTACGATAAAATTAAATTTGTAGAAGTTTCGTCAATAAAGGATGTATTTGATTATGTTTTTTGAATTCTTTCTACTAATATAGTATAACGGTATAGTTTAGAATAAATGGAATTAAATATAATATCATTAACCTATTTGTTTTTACGTTTAGCGCCATTTGTTCTTGTATCATTTTTTTCACTTTCATCAATTTTTAATCAAGACTTTAAAGGACTTGTATATTTGGTGGGTTTACTATTTGCTTGTTTTATAAATATGATTCTCGGAAACGTTATGACTTTTATACCAACTTTTCCTGCAGAAGGAAGACCAGAAATTTGTAATATGATTACCATTAATCAAACGGGAGATATATCTAAGTTACCATTAGGACAAGCAGTATTTGGATATACATTCGCATATTTATTATACACAATAATAACTTACGATTACGTAAAACAGAATATTCCTACCTTAGTTTTCTTTCCATTATTGATACTGTTTGATATGATTTGGAATATAAAAAATTCTTGCTACACATTCTTTCAATTGGGAGCTTCATTACTATTCGCAGGATTATTTGGTTGGCTATGGGGATATTTAATTGCTTCCACTAACAGTAAATATTTACAGTATTTTGTGGGAGTAAATAACAAAGAAGTATGTTCGGCACCATCAGCAACCACTTTCAAATGCGCTGTTTATAAAAATGGAGAATTGATATCTAAAAATATGTCTACACCTAAGCACTAAATTATATTACTATAATTAGTAAAATAATTTATGTTATCTAAAAATTAATTATCAAAATGTATTAAATTATTTGTAAACCAAGTTTTTAATACATTTATTAACCTTCCACGATGCATTGAATTTGTTATTGTACTAACATTGAACGTTTTATCTTGAAAGAAAATAAAGAAATTTTGAATGATATTTATAGTAACGGCTTTTGAATATTTATCGTTTAACTCAGCATATGAAAATTGAGGAGAACCTGTTCTCTGATTCACCTCATTATGGAAAGAAAACAACATATTTTTTAAATCATCCTTACTATTAATCGCGTTTATATTTATTTTATTAATGTACTCTGATGCATGGTCTGCACATTTAGGACATGGTAAATTTTTACAAATTGATATTATATTTGCTAAAAAATCATTTTTTATTTTATTAAAACTATCCTCTTTAATCTTATGAGCCAACGTGTGAAAGAGGAACCAGGTTGGTGGTCCCCATTTAATTCTTTTTGAATCATTCTGTATTGGTATTATTTCGGGTTCTAGTTTTATGGGTTTATTTTGTAAAACATCTGGGCGACTACGGTATCTACTATTAAAAGACATAAATGAATTATTATTAATTATACTAGTATTATTGCTTTGTCTAACGTTTAAAAATTGCATATTCATAATGTAATTTATAACTATATAATAATAAGGTAAAAAATATTAACATAATAAATATAAAATATAAATTATATATATAAATATCAATAATGGAAACTAAAGAACAACTCATCAAAACAATAAAAGAATGGGTAAAATTAGATAATGACATTAAGAAGTTACAAAAGGAATTATTAAATAAAAAAAATGAGAAAAAAAGAATATCCACGTCTTTAATGGAGATTATGAATAAGAATGAAATTGACTGTTTTGACATAAATAATGGGCAAATTTGTTATACCAAAAAAAATATTAAAAAACCGATAACAAAAAAGGTATTACTAGATATTTTATCAAAATATTACAAAGGTGATGTTTTAAAAGCCAGTGAATTAAATACCTTTATTTTAGAAAACCGAGAAGAAACTGTTAAAGAATCTATTGTTCTAAAATCTGTTAAAATGAAAGATAACTAGACAAGCCCAAGTTCCGGAATAGTAGTTGTTCCGTTATTCTTTATACATTTTGCAATAATTCTAGGATTTTGTCTCCCTTCTAAAATGTCTTCAGTCTTGTATACATTATTAAATTTGTCAATATAATAAATGATTCCACAAACATCTTCAGCAATTACCTCCATCTTTTGAATAGAATTATCATTATTTTCATCAATTTGAAAGAACCCATGAGGAGTACCTTTCATATGGGTTCCACAATATTCACATTTGTTCTTTCTACGCCTAGTGCATTGCTCGCCATTAGCCCTCTTAGCATTACACCTATTATTAACAGGAATAGAATTTTTAATTCTCTTACGTTTAATTAAATCATCCTTAATCAAACTTAGCCGTTCATAATCATAAATAAATTCCAAAAGTTCATTTACCAAAGGTTTTTGTTCAAATGAAAGCTCGTTTACTTTATTCCGAACACTATCTTTAAATGTAGTGATATATGTCTCAATCTTCTTATTCAATCTCTTCTCCATAACTGCTTTACTGTTTTATATATGTTATAATAAATAATATTTATTTCAATTTTCTAAATATTGTTTTATAAAGGATTTAAAGATTATTCCCACTCTGCAGGCCGCATTTTTTTACCGCCATTGTAAGGAACCGCATAATTATTATCCAACATCCATTTATTAACGTGTAGATTATCTACATAAACATCAGCTAGGATTCTTCCATATTTCTCAGTACCCAAGTTTTTTAACACTATTATTTTACCATAAATGAGTTTATTAAGTGCGTCTCTTGCGACGATTGCCAAATCTTTTTCAGCAGTAGTTTCACCGTGTATCTCTGGAGAATCTATGCTTCTAAGACGAACCGAAAAACGATAAACAGGTAAGTTAGTATCGGGAATTTTTGATGCAACCGTTATCGTATCCCCGTCATAAACTTTAATAACTTTACAGTTTAAAATAGGTGGTACAAAACGTACCGTATCTTTATATTCAACATTTTTCAGGTATTCTTCATAACCATCCTTTACAACAGTAGAAAATGTATCAACATTATTTTTTTTGGTTTTAAAACAAGAGTTTTTTATGTAATTCCAACAAAACATTTTATCCGAATGCACTAATAAGATAAGAATAAAAAAAAGGGATACATTCATTCAATTTTCTGATTACAATTTTTATATACTAAACATCTATTTATTTCTCAAAGACATCATACAACTTTTTGAATACATCAGATGCATCAATACACGCAAAGCGTAAATGCTGTGCAACCATACGTTTATCAGCGTTTTGAGAATAAGCTATGCGGATAGTGCTGTCTAAGTTATGGGGATGGAACTTTTTAAAACCACAATAAGTAAACAATTTCTCTTTCACATAGTATTTTTCATACAAAATATACTCAAGTACTTTTCCAATTGTATAGTCTTCATTCTCTAATATAACATCAAAACAATAATCCATTGTGGTTTCACTATTATTAATAGGAATACCATCCGAATCTATAAGTTGAATGATATTAATAAGTTTATCGTGTAAAACTCGGAATGCTTTTTGGATAATTTCGCGGTTCTCAAATACACCGACAGTTTGAACGATAAAATCAAAACTATCCGCGACAAAATGCCTTTGCGCATCTAGCAAATAAAAGTTTTTCTTTTCAAAATCAATTTCGTCTATAGTCATTTGTTCAGACCGCAGTTTCTTTTCCTGTTCCTCCCAAATCTCATCAATTTTTTTCATATCAGGGGTATTACCATAAGAACATTTTGACACCACATTAAACATATTATTATCACTTGCACTGTGGACCGAAAATTCAGCAGTTAATTTAATATGCTCACCTGGAATATTGTCACCTATTCTCGGACGAATACGTGCGAAATCTATAAAGCGTTGAGTTTTGGAATTTGGAGGGAAAATACGTCTAGTCTCGTCCTTTGACAAATAATTACCGTTAACTTTATTACGAATCCTGAAATTCTCAGTCGTAACAATAATCATTTCGTCAGTATTATTCTGAATATCCAAATCAAGAATATAAGCTCCAGGCAAAATGTTAAGGTCTTTCTCATGAATAGGAATACAACTTAATCTATGTTTTAAAATCTCATTGTGCAATCTAGTAGTATTAATAGATATATTACATTGGTTATCATTATACGTTTCCGTATAAAATACCAAATTAGGTATATCTGACAATATAGTTCTCCTGACAGCGTTCGCTAAACTAACGTTTATATCATTAACAGTAAACTTATAAACATCACCTATTTCGGAAATATTTGATATCTGCGGATTCATAATTATAAAATATACCAGTATTATTTTATATATTTTATAACATTAATAATCAATTTTTTGAATGAGGATAGATATGAATATGTGTTCCAGGCAAAGTATGATTTATCATTGAAGGAGGAGTAGGTATTATTGGCACAGTAGGATTTGGTGGGATAGGATGTTTATTAATTAAATTCACATCAATATCTCTATTGTAATAATAATTATCACCAGCTAAAAGTGGATAATAAGGATATCCCCCGTAAGGATAGCCACCATAAGGATATCCCCCGTAAGGATAGCCACCATAAGGAAAGCATCTACTGGCATCTGACATATGAGTTTTTGCTATTTTATTCATTGGGTATTCTACACATGGCAAATAGTTTATTGATAAATCTGAACATCCTACAAAATTTCCAGAAGTATCAGAGTGTATACATGATATAATATTATCAGAGCAGTCAAAAGTAATAATTTTAATATTTTCTTTTACATTAAACGATAAATCATAATGTGAAACAATAAAGCTATTTAATTCGGATATATTTGCTCGTAATGTATCTATGTAATGATTTAATTCATCACGTTGTAATTTCAAAAAATAATTATCATAAGTCAAGTGTTGAAATATAGTCGCCTGTGGTTTTTTAAAGTGAGACATAATGTTAAAATAGATATTGTCTATTTATATAATATTAATCTAGTTAATAAGTTCCTAAAATTATAACGTTGGTTATGCTGTAAATAATTAGAGTAACCTTGTAAATACAACACTAATAGTTGTAAAAATCTTCCAATAAATATTTATTGATAAATCGGCTACGTTCTCCTGGTTTTAGTATTCCCCATAAAAACCGAATCTTACGTAAAGGATTTAATACAACATTCCTATGAAAGACAATAAAAACATGGTTATTTAATTCACTATAATTACATTGTTTTAATTTGAAACTACGTTTTAGTAACTGACCAAAATTTTCATGCATATTATAACTTGGAATATATGAACAATTACAAAAACATATTAAATCATATATTAATACATCGTAATTATAATCATAACTATACGAATTTTCTATTGTGCAAAAATCTGAGAAAAAACTTTTTATATCTCGTAACAATTTTTTGTTTTGAGGAATATATGTATAGGGAATTATGTTGTTGATGATAACGTCTACCGGTATCTTTGATAACAAATTTTTTTTTAATTCAATGCTCATTATAATATTATTAGTAAATAAATAATATTATTATTGTTTTGAAAACAGGAATGCGGCAATAAGTACAAAAAACAAAACAAATGGAAACAATACTAAAAACCAAGAAATAACAGGGAACCCTGCTCTGCAAATTAGATTCAATACCCATGTCCAAAACAAAATGTAAAGTATCTTGATTATGAATATTAAAGATACACTTGATACGGAACAATTATAAACGCCTAAACAATAAACATTTTCACTACCAATGTTTTGAACAAACATGATAACAAGCGCAATTACTGACAAAACTAGATAAACTGAAGCAGGGGTACACAAATCTTTTAAACCAGCGATTGCCATTATATATAAATATTTAGAAAATTAAGCTAAAGGTGGATTAGTATTACTAAATCCTTTTAATATAGGCTGGTCAAAAACTGACGGATTAGTACTGGAATTTCCGTACAAAATATCAACAGAATTTCTAGCCCCATCAATTGTTCCAAAGGTCAATAAAGGATTATTCACGTAAGCACTACCCATTAGCATATCACCTCCTTTAATTTTTTTCATTTTTCTACTTTTTTTACCTCCATTAATGAAGTTCGGTAAATTTCTGGAACTCTCAACAAAAGCTGAGTCGGAATGGTCATTTGTAAAATTATTTTGTGGGTAATAATACTTAATTGGTAATGAACCATTAAAACTTACTGGATTTATATTACCTCCACTAAAGAGACTGTTTTTACAACCACATTCGCCTCCCATAATTCGCCTCTTTCGCATTATTCTAGTTTTTTTATGTTTACGCGTTCTCTTCTTTATAGTTTTTTTTACCATTTTTTATATAATAAACGGATAAAAAAAATCAACAATATGGATACCCATTTTTATTCAATATCAACATGAGTCAACATATGTCTCCTACAACATACATTGTTTAACGCTAAATCATCTAATACCTTCCCTTCTGGAGTTTTCTCTACTTTATTCTTAGTTAAATAAACCACCTTATCTAATTTCATACCTTGAGAAAACTTTATTTTTCTTACCTCATCTTGATAATAACGGTATTTATCGGCCAAAACCATACCACACGTAAAGCACTTTACTGGAATAATCATTTTACCTATTATAATACTATAATTATATTTTTTTATATGTTTTCAATTTTTTATCCTAACTTTTATATTGTCTTAATATAAAGAGGAAATGAACAAAATAATTTATTTTTTTGGCATAGTGTTATTTATTTTAATATTAGGTTATTTAGCTAAAGAATTATATTATTCTTACAATTTTAAAGAAAATTTAACAAGGGGATCCCAAAATCAAAATAATTCCGGTATTACAGCCCCTCCTTTAACTGCAGCTCCTACCCCAGAGCCTACTCCAGAGCCTACCCCAGAGCCTACAACACCGGTTCCAATAACTCCTGCACCAACAACAACGATTCCTATAACTCTTGCACCTGCAACAACTGTTCCCAAAACACCAGCTCCTACAACTACAGTTCCCAAAACACCAGCTCCTACAACTACAGTTCCAAAAACACCAGCTCCTACAACAACGATTCCCAAAACACCAGCTCCAACAACAAATATGCCTACTGCATTTAGTGCTTATAAACAAGATTACAAAGATATAAAGAATAATTTAGATGTTGTTTACCACGACGATTATGTAGGAGCAACAGACGACAATGGAGCACCTGCAGGAACAACATATGTAATGAATAAGGATGGGCAAAAAGTCGCAATTCCACCTACTGGTTCTGGAACTCCAGTAACGTATTATAAACCACAAGATTATGTTTACGGTTCATTATCTTACGTTCCAACATATGAGGATAGCGTTTTTCTAAGTAGGACATCCAATATGAATGTAGGGAATACGGTTGTTCCAACTTCATCCATAAAAGGCGGAATATGCAATTTTTACAAAAACAGTCCTAGTGATTTAGAAAATGCATGTCTTAATACCGACCCAACTGTGTGCGCCTCAACAAGTTGTTGTGTTTTGTTAGGTGGTACAAAATGTGTAAGTGGTAACGATAAAGGTCCCAAAATGAAATCAAACTATAGTGATACTTCTGTTCCAAATAGAGATTTTTATTATTATCAAAGTAAATGCTATGGAAATTGTCCCAGATAAACGCCGCTTATTTTGTCAATTTGTAACCTTTAGTCGTCTTCTTACGAACAATTTTTTCTTTATTAGAAGAATGAATTTTATCATGACAATCTTCACAAACTGTCAATAAATTTGCACGGTGATTTTTATGGAATGTACCAATAAATCCATTTTCATCCGCATCTTTCTGAGGACTTAAATGGTGAGTTTCTTCGCCCATTTTCTTTTCACACATTTCACATTTACCCCTTAATTTATCTGAATTATAAACACTAGATGAACTTGATAATTCACCTCGTGTTTCTGGATAATATTTGTTTCGCAATGAATATGCTAGTTCTAAGAAATCATTTTCCAAATATAAAGATTTACATACTTCTAGACCGTAAATTCGTGGTCCAGACCCATTTCTAAGTTTTCTATCATAAACCAAACAATCGTCTTCTCTATCATAATGAACCGCCATATGCATTGACGTTACATTACTAAGATTCATAATTTCATCAAATTTAAGAATTTCATGGAAATGCGTAGCAAAAATAAAGGAACACTCTTTTTTAGATAATTCAATAAGTCCCGCTACAAATATGCTAAGAGCAGATTCAGTTTCAGTACCTGAACATAACTCATCGCCTAAAATTAAGCTATTTTTATCTGCCATCTTTAAAATTACTCTCAGTTCAGACATTTCTACTGCAAAGGTTGAAAGGCCTTTGAAAATATTATCGTTACCTAGAATTCTTGAATAAATAGCAGTGTACGGTTTAAAAATAAATTGAGAACATGGCACAAACATTCCAGACTGTGCCATTATTACTGCGACCCCTCCTGCTCTGATTAAACTAGTTTTTCCTACAGCATTAGTACCGTATAAAAGAATACCTTTATCTTTTTCTCCTATTGATAAATCATTCGCAACATATATTTCGTTCTGTTGTATATGTTCTATTAAACAATGTCTCAAATCATAGAAATTTACATAGGAAGAATCTGCTTCTGAGTCAATTATTGGTTTACAATAATTATATTCGTGCGCTAAATATGTTTTACATTGTAGAACATCTATTTTAGCAATAAAACTTATCAATTGTTCTATTTTATCTAACCATTTTATCTCAATTTCTGAAAGTACTTTTAAATAAGCTTCCGAAATAAGTATGTTTATTACATCTTTTAGTTGTAACATTTCCTTGGATACCTTATTTAATTCTGATAATTCAATATCCATAGTGGTAGATGATGACCCAGCAGACTTAAATTTAATATCTGATAAATGAATAGATATATTATTAGATAGAGTAACTCTACCTTCGGATGTTGTTTTCGTGATGATGTTAGTAAGAATTTGTTGTAAAACCTTGGACCGTTTGTTCGTAATCTGTAAACCAGAACCAGATTTATCCGTTTTATGTATACTTACATAATCAGTATCTTGGGTTTTTTCATTTACCTGCATAAGTTCATTCAAATAATTCCGAATTAACAAAAACGTTTCATTACATTTATTGTATTTTTCTACAGCAGAATCTAATTTTTCAGAAACACCGGTTTGTATAAAATTTGCATCAAAGTTGGACATGGACGATATTTTTTCCGACACATCTATAATTAAATTCTTACTTAAAAAAGCATTTATATCTTCGCACATCTTATTAATAAGATTGTAAGCAGATAAATCAGAATTTCCTGCTGATTTGATTTCGTCACAAAGATAGTCACAAACATCAGGTAATTCAAACAAACATGTGTTTATTTGTTTCACTAAATCAACAGATTTATACAAGTTAGCAACTGACGACGGATTTAATTTCTTTAAAACTAATTGACGAGTAATTTTTTCAATATCTTTAATCTTAATTAACATTTTACGAAACGATTCTATTATAATATAATTATCTTGGGTTAACATTCTAGAAATCATTTCATATTCTTTATTTAACCAATTTGTATCAAAAGTTGGATTTGTTAATTGATATTGGAATTTACGTTTACCAATAGAAGAGCAGCATTTATTTAGAAAAGATAAAATAGAAGAATATTGACCCTTTCCTCTGGTATTGTTCATCGTTTCTTCATCTATTATATTTAGTTGCATAAGTGTATGATTTGCCAAAATCATTCTATCAGAAGTATTATTAAAAACAGGAATACTTATTTTACGTACTAAATCGGGATTATGCTCTTGTAAAAAATTTAACAAATAACAAAATGATTGTGTAGCCATAGTGTTTAAATGAAACTCACTACATAAATCATAGGTCTCTTCGTTGTAAAATGTGGTTAAAATCTGTTTTATGTATCGTTGGCTCTCACAATTGGTTACTTTTTCGTTTTTTGAATCTATGGTATTAATTTTATGTATACAATGTGTTCGTATTCCACTAAATTGTATTATTTTATCTATTTCATTGTTATTAAATGGTGAAATCATTATGACCTCACTAGGACAATATACTGAGACGCATCGTTCTAATTCATCAAAAGTAGTATTATTCATTAAAAAGGTATTACGATTTTCAGAAATAAATGATTTCCCGGTAAAAACATTAATCACAGCCAATCCAAATACAATAGTATCTTTCATTTTGGACACGTTCATATTATTACTACTATTTATTAGTGGCTTGGACAAATGCATCCAAATGCACATTACATTATTAGTTATCTGTGGAGAACTATCAGTGTCGCAGCATAAATATGTACCCGGACTATAAATTTTATCTACTACACGGTTATATTTACCATCTTTTCTCTGTTCTTTTTCTTGAACATAAACTATAACTGTATATCCACTGTCTAATAGTTTTGGTAAATATTTATCTAATAAATATGTCTGAAATCCAGCCATTACTACTTGTCCTAATTTATCTATTACGTTTTTTTTAGGAGCAATATTCATTTGACAAACTTCAGAAAATTCCACTATTTTATTGTTTACATAATTACCACTTGTTTTAGATAATATACTATAAACTTCAAAGAAACTACCACATTGCATCAGTACAATGCTTTTTTTACCATATTTTTCTTCATATTCATTGGTATATTTTAAATATTCAGAGTGTAATTTATCTTCGGTATCAGCGGATACACGTGATTTTGACATATGTTATACTTGTTTAAACTGTTATTTTTATGTTTTTTCATAATATGTTTAAAAAATTGATTAAATAATATAGCAATATTGTAATTAGCAAACAAAACTACAAAATTAATAATGTTGATGGATGAGATAGATGAAAATGATGAATATGGACATTTCATTGATATTGAAGAGGAGTATTATAATGATTTTAACCACATAATTGAAATCGGAGAAGATATTGTTATAGAAGAAAAACAAAACAATAATAAATTTGTTAGCCTATTTTACTTTATGGCAACAAGCTTCTTATTTGTCAAACTATGGGTAATGGATGAAATAACTCAATAATTTATTTAGGTCCATTAATAAAATTATACAGTAAATTGTCAGGGTTATGATTATTTAGTTCTCCACACATTAAAATTGAACTCTCGTACATTTTACGCAATACGTCATTTGGCGATATTGTTCCTACTTTTATTAATCCCTGTTTTATTAAATGTTTTTTTACTTCCTCAATGGATACTTGTTTAAGTAATTGAGATTTAGTATTAATATTACTACGTATTGTTTTATTTGACACTAGTACAGATACTTTTGGAAATATTTTAGATTTTCCGACTTTATATGTTCTTCGTATGGTCTTTTTTCTTTTCATTTTTTTAGGTTTGTAATTTTGTTTTATTTGTTGTAATTTTTGCTCTATTTGTTTCATATTATTAACCCTATTCATGCTATCATTTAATTTTTTATCTATTACATCATTGCGAATTTCTGTAGTCAATGGTTTAACGTTATTAATATTTCCACCAGAAACAATTGGATTATTAAATACTTTCTGTGTTTTATTCATATAATTCCTATAAGTTGGTAATTGACCATTCTTTAAACATCCATAGTTTGGTTGACCAAGTAAAGTGTTGTTTACGACAGGGTTTAATAAAATATTACTTGGTCTTAAAGATGTGTTTATTATTGAATTGGTAACTTCTTTTATAGGGTTACTCGGTACAAAAGTATTAGTATTATTATCACTAAATGAATCAATTGAAGGATGATACAGTAAGGAATTAGTTGTCGGATATTGTTTTAATGTAGTGTTTTTTGGAGTATGGTTAATTGTGGTTTTTTCGGTTAAATTTTGTAAAAATTTTTGTGCTTCCTCAAATTCTTTATTAAACACACTTGATTCTTCCGATTTTGAAGGCACTGTTTGTTTTTTTTTGTCGTCAAACAAATTATTATAACGTTCTTCTTGATGTTGACGAATCATTTTTAAAATAGATTTTTTCTTAAGACTTTCATTTTTTTTCTTTTGAGATGGCTGTTTGATTTTTATTCCATCAGTTTGTTCCGATGGTTTTTTTTTACGAGTTTTATTAGATACTTTAAATAAATTCATATCAATATTTATTTTCTTTTGTTCCGACATTTGATTTAAATATATATATTATATATTTACATCTACCTATTATAAAACGAATATTGTCCTAAATTCTATGTGTAAAGTCCAAAAATAATTTTCTCCTTTTTTATATTCTTATTCTTCAAAAATATTTCATATCCTTTATTAATATCGTTTATTGAAATACCTTTTCGTAACTCTTTATCCTTACCATAAATACGTCGGCCATGACATATTTTTGTATAGGTAAAAAGTAACTCCATATCACGACCAAAACTTTTAAAATTATCTTTACGTTCAATAAACCACTTCTCTTTAATAGCGTCTTCATTTTCAAATCGCCACTCTTGGTCTACTACTTTTTTCTTAAATATATTCATCAATTCTAATGAACTATATTCATCCATTGTAAAACGCCAAATAAATCTAGATTGCAAACCCTTATTAACTCTAAAAAACGTTTCATTTAATTCGTCCTCATAACCAGCAATTATTACCATTAAGTCATTTTTATGGTCACTTAATGATTCACATATAGTATCTAAACATTCCTTTGAATAACTATCTTCTCTTTCGCTATTTGCTAATGAATATGCTTCATCTATAAACAGAACCCCTCCTATACATTCTTCAATAACCTTTTTCGTTTTAATAGCAGTTTGTCCCAAATATCCACCAATTAAATCACTTCTAGTTACCTTTTTAAAAACATTGTTTTTTAATATACCCATCTTAGAATACATTTTTCCAATTATCTTAGCAATCTCGGTTTTACCAGTTCCAGGTGGCCCATAAATTACAGTGTGTTTAAAATCACCCGAGTCTTTTCCAACATGCAAATTTTGTATAAAATACAATAATTGGTCTACAATTGATTGTTTCATATTGTCCATTCCTATCATATTATTTAATTCTATTAGTTCAGATTTAATATTATGCAGTGACTTTAAATCTATATTATACTCTGTATCACTTCTGCATTCATTGTCATCTATTATATTAATTAAATCGGCAAGTGTGGTAATAACTGCTTCAATAGTTTGATATCTATTTGGTACAATTGGTTTTTTAATATCTTTAAATATACTATCATTAAAAATATCACCACGAGCTTCATGTTGTATTTGCCATAAATAATATGATTTATCAAACAATGAATAATGGTGTGTGTCTTTCCATATTGGATATAAATTAGAAGACGTATCTATTAATGTAGATGGTTTATAAATCTCACCTATCATTTTTTTATCATCAATTTTATCATATTTAAAGTGTTCATTTATGATGGAAGATAATATTGAATAATCAAATGTACTAAACTCATTTTTTTTATCATACGAGTCTAAAAATGATATAAATTTATTAGATTTCCGTTTTCCCATATTCACTATATTATGCCAATTGTTTTATCTATTTTTTAATAAATATATATTATTACAATGCTAATAATTATTATCCTACTTTTTTAGACTGTTGAAGATTTACACCTTCATTGTAAATGTTCATCAGTGTAAACAATTTAAAAAATTGATTACGTATATATATTAGTTTATCATTATCATTTTTACAACAGATAATGATGAATTATGAAATGAGAGCCGTTAATGATACAGGTGGTTATTTAGAGGCTAAATCAACAGAAGATAATGTTCCGAAACACAAGAAAAAGCTAGTAATGCGTGAACCTGTATCTGAAACCACAAAAGACATCATCTCTTTAATGAAAGAGGAAGAAATGGTGCAAAAAAAGATAGACGAAATTCACTCAAAAATTACTGAAAGCGAACGTGCTGTATTGGAACATATGGGTGATTTTGCCGAGGAGCCATATCATATTATTGAATCCTATTTTGACGGACAACATTTGGAAAGATTGGTTCGTCATCAGATTGAATCTTATAATCATTTTGTTAATTACCAAATCCAACGCACAATTCAAATGTTTAATCCAGTCATCATTCATTCCGAAAATGATTATGTGCAAGATAAAGACAAATATTTCTTAGAGGTCTTTATTTCGTTTACTAATTTTAAACTCTACCCGCCGCAAATTCATGAGAATAATGGAGCAACAAAAATGATGTTGCCCCAGGAGGCTAAATTGAGGAACTTCACCTACGCATCTTCCATGACAGTGGATATTAAAATCCAATACGTAGTTAGAAATACTGAGAATATGGAGAATCCCAAGACCATTGAAAAGATTCTACCTAAAATTAATATTGGAAAGCTCCCAATTATGTTGAAATCATCAGTCTGTGTTCTTACACAAAATAAACATATCAGTAATCAATTTACGGGGGAATGTTCTATGGATTCGGGAGGATATTTTATTATAAAGGGTTCAGAAAAGACTGTACTTGGCCAAGAACGTGCAGCAGAAAATCGCATTTATTGTTTTGATGGAAGGAACACCACAAAATGGAATTGGTTTGCAGAGATTAAATCTGTTCCTGATTTTAAATGTATTTCTCCTAAGCAAATTGAAATGATGATTGCTAGTAAAAATAACGGATTTGGTCATGGATTATATATCACTATTCCCCGAATTAAACAACCAATTGAACTGTATGTACTTTTTAGAGCACTTGGAATTATGAGTGATAAGCAAATAACCCAATATATTATTTTAGATATTGAAGACGAAAAACAACAAGATATTTTGAACTGTCTTCAAGCTTCCATTATTGATGGTAATAAATATATGACAACAGAAGATGCTCTAAGACACATTACCGCATCGGTCGCATATACTCCCATTAACCTTGATAAGGAAACTGGTATGCGGAAAAAGCGTGAATTTACAGTAGAAGTATTAAACAATGATTTATTTCCACATTGTCAAACATTGCAACAAAAACTCTATTTAATTGGGTACATGGCAAAGAAACTTATACAGACTAGTCTAGGATGGCTTCCACCAGATGACCGTGATTCATATGTTAATAAACGTATTGAACTTACTGGAACTCTTCTTAATAATTTATTCAGAAATTATTTTAATAAGCTCGTAAAAGAAATGCAAAAGCAAATCGTGAGGGAAATTAATAATGGCTCTTGGCGGTCAAGTGAAGATTATGAAAACATCGTAAATATGACCAATATTTACAAAATCATGAAATCCACTACTATTGAGAATGGTATAAATCGTGCACTTTCTACTGGTGATTTTAGTATTAAACAGTCAAATAGTAGCAAGGTAGGTGTCGCCCAAGTATTGAATAGACTTACATATGTAGCTAGTTTAAGCCATCTAAGACGGATTAATACGCCATTGGAAAAAAGTGGTGAACTTATTGCGCCTCGTAAACTACATAATACTACGTGGGGATTCTTATGTCCAGCTGAAACTCCAGAGGGTCAATCAATTGGTATCGTAAAAAACATTAGTTATATGGCACATATAACGATTCCAACAAATAGCTCGTCACTTTACGAATACGTAAAGCCTTATATTCAATCAGTAAATGATGTTTCTCCAAAACTATTGAATAAAAAGGTAAAGGTATTTGTCAATGGTTGTTGGTTGGGTATAGCAGAAAATCCTATGGAGTTATACAAGGATATGAAGGAGAAGAAATATAAGGGAATTATTAATATTTATACATCTATCATATTTGATTTTAAATTATTAGAAATTCGTATTTGTAATGATGGGGGGCGACTTACTAGACCCGTTTTGCGAGTTCAGAATAATAAATCAATTATGGATAAAGAAATTATTAATAAGCTTATTGAAAAGGAAATATCATGGAATGATTTGCTTACAAATTGTAAGTTAGACGAGTCAGTAATAGAATATATTGACCCTGATGAACAAAATTTTGCTATGATTGCTCTACGATGTAAAGATACTTACTTACAGGAGCCGGAGAAAAAGATACAATTTACTCACTGTGAGATTCATCCTAGTACAATTTTCGGAGTATTAGCTTCATGTATTCCCTTCCCAGAGCACAATCAAGCTCCGAGAAACACGTACCAGTGTTTAAGTCCTGAAGAAGTTGTATGGCTATCAAACGGAACAAAAATAGCTATTCGTGATATTAAAGTTGGAGAAAAAGTACTATCATTTAATCCAGATACTCTTGATATTACAGAAACCGTTGTAGTTAATCATTTTATTAGACCAAATGAAAACAAAATTTATAAGTTACGAACAATTAGTGGGCGAGAAATAGTGGCAACCGAAGACCATAAATTTATGACAAACAAAGGGTGGAAAACAGTTGGCGATATAAAAAAAAATATCTCTGATTATAAAATAGGTTGCCATTATAATAATTATACAAAATCATTTCAATTTATTAATATTGAAAGTATCACATCAGAACCCGATGGTCTTATTTCAGATATAGAAGTTGAAAGTGATAATCATTCGTTTATAGCAGGAGATGGATTCGCGAGTAGTAATTGCGCGATGGGTAAGCAAGCAATGGGTGTATACGCCACGAATTATGACCAGCGAATGGATAAAACTGCTTATGTTCTCAATTATCCCAGCCGTCCACTTGTTGATACCCGTCTTATGAATTTTATACAACTTAATAAAATTCCATCAGGAACACAGATTCATGTTGCTATTATGACACATACGGGTTATAATCAAGAGGATAGTGTGCTAGTAAATAAAGGTTCTATAGACCGCGGTCTATTCTTAGCCACTATCTATCACACTGAGAAGGATGAAGATAAAAATATCATTCGTGATGAGATTATTCGTTGCAAACCTGACCCTCAGAAAACCAAGGGAATTAAATTCGGAAATTATGATAAACTCAATGGGGAAGGGTTTATCCCAGAAAACGAATTGGTAGAAAACCGGGACGTAATTATTGCCAAGACGATTCCCATTAAGGAGAATCGTAATGACCCTACAAAAACTATTAAATACGAAGACCAAAGTAAAACTTTCCGTACAACAGAGGAGACATATATTGACAAGAATTATACAGGTAGAAATGGTGATGGTTATAACTTTGCGAAGGTAAGAGTACGTATTTTGCGTAAGCCGGTGTATGGTGATAAGTTTTCTAGTAGACACGGGCAAAAAGGTACTTGTGGAAACATTATTCCTGAATGCGACATGCCCTTTACTAAGGACGGACTTAGACCTGATATTATTATTAATCCTCATGCTATTCCGTCCCGTATGACTATTGGTCAACTTAAGGAGACAATCCTCGGTAAGGTATTGTTGGAACTCGGTATGTTTGGAGATGGTACTAGCTTCGGAAATTTGGACGTAAAGACAATTACGAAAGAACTTCAGAAACTAGGTTATGAGAGTTATGGAAATGAGCTTATGTATAATGGTCTTACTGGTGAACAACTGGAAACTAATATCTATATTGGACCAGTGTTTTACCAAAGGTTAAAGCATATGGTTAATGATAAGCAACATAGTAGGTCTATTGGACCAATGGTTAACTTGACCCGTCAACCAGCCGAAGGTAGGAGCAGGGATGGTGGTTTCAGAATTGGAGAGATGGAACGTGACGTAATGATAGCTCATGGTATGT
>Ga0209188_1000840_pt1 | contig 27307 bp, 25 predicted proteins | sample C_130625_EF_Meta_FD_187307 | JGI IMG/M metagenome (GOLD analysis project Ga0209188, IMG submission 187307) | Freshwater microbial communities from Lake Croche, Canada to study carbon cycling - C_130625_EF_MetaG (SPAdes) (version 2) | ecosystem: Environmental > Aquatic > Freshwater > Lake... | reverse complement strand
AAACTCAAATAAAGTATATAAAGGAATAAATACAATAGTTTGACTATACCAGTCCGGACTTGGTGTTATAAAGGCCGCTACAAATAAAATAATAACTACTGCATATTTACGAGTCGTACTTAAAAATTTAGGTGTAATTAAACCAATCTTAGTTAATAGAAATACTATAACAGGCAATTCAAAGGCAATCCCACAGCCCAATATTAAATTGGTTAAGTTATCTAAATAATCGGCAAAAGTAGGTATGGTTGTGATGGCACCTTTAGAGCCCAGTTGAAACCCAGCTAAAAAATTAAAAGTAAAAGGGCCAAGTACAAAAAAACCAAATGCGGAACCCATGAAAAAAAAGAAGGAAACCCAGAAAATCATGAACCTTGTATTTTTAATTTCATTTTCTTTTAAAGCAGGTTTCACAAAGGCCCAAATTTGATAGAATATATAGGGGAAGGCAACAATTAATCCACCTACAAAGGCCATACTAATACTACTTAAAAATTGACCGCCAAAAGTGGTGCTTTGTAAAGAAACTTTCACAGGGGGCATGCAAAGTGAATCTCCTAAATGTAGCCAATGACTTAAATTACAAAATGCTTTGTATGTAATGAAATCCGAATTTAATGGACCCGTAATAACATTGTCCATAATCCAATCACGATATATAAATATAATAATAGAAGTGATTAAAACAGAAGTTAATGAACGAACAATGGTGCCCCTTAATACTTCCAAATGATCGATGAATGACATCTCGGAATCATCGCTTTTTTTAAATCGGTCAAATAGTGCCATAATACTTTTTCAATGAGGACTAAAGTTAAGGTTTCTAAGGGAAAAAGGAGGGTCAAAAGCCAAAAAAAGGACTAGTGGATTTTAATTTTTGCTTTTTCTATTCTAGTATCACTAACGGCCAATATTTCAGCGTCAAAATGAGGCAAATGAATTATAGTGCGCATTTTAGGAATAGACTCATGATGATGAATTAAATATCCACTTAGGGTTTCTGAGCTATCTGCTGAAAAATCTATACCATATTTTTCATATAAGTAGTCAAGCTCTAGGCGCCCACTAAAGATGAACTCCGTATCTGAAAGCTTTTTTTCTATTAAGTCCTGTTCATCATATTCATCTTCAATTTCACCAAAAATTTCTTCGAGTACATCTTCCATTGTGACAATTCCAGCAGTACCACCAAATTCATCTACCACCCAAGCAATACTTTTTCTTTTCTTAGAGAACAAACTAATAAGGTCTGCTGCATTCATACTCTCTGTCACTAGTGGAATGGAATGTAAAATTGAAGATATTTGAGTAGGCTTTTTAAATAAATCTAATTGATGCACATAACCCACAATGGCGTCTAAGCTTTCTTCATAGACAATGAGTTTGCTTAATTTAGTTTCAATAAATAACTCACTTAAACTTTGAATAGAAGTAGTTAATTCTACTCCAACAATTTCTGTTCTTGGTACTAAGCACTCTCTAATTTTTATGTCAGGTAGGCTTAATGCATTTTCAAATAAGTCGGTATTTAAATCTTGTTGTTCCTTAGATTGTTTTGTTTGTTGAACAAAATGCGCTAAATCAACTTTAGTGAAACCTTCTTTTTTATGAATGATACGCATTTGAAATAAATATTTCAAAACCAACTGTGCTAGGTTCACAAGTAATATAGTGATAGGCCTAAATAGAATATGAAAAAATTGTGCTACAGGGGCAAAAACTGTAATCATAGAAGCAGCCCTCGCCTTGAATATGGCCTTGGGTACAAGCTCGCCTATAAGTAATATTACTAAAGTTGATAAAATAGTATTACCAAGTAAAATGGAGTAGGGACCTAAATGCCATCTTTCCCAAATTAATTTGTCTAACAAGGCTTCGAATTGAATACCAAAGACCACTAAGGAAATATTTAATCCAATTAAACAAGTACCAATAAACTGGGTAGGCGCTTCTAAAAATTTTGCAATAATTTTCCCTGCTTTACTTCCTTGTTTTTTTTTAAGCTCTAAACTTAAACGATTGGCACTTACGAAGCCAATTTCATAGCCTGAGAAAAATCCAATCAAAATAATAGAAGCCACTATAGCGAAAAGCATAAAAAATATTTATTCAATTTCAAAAATAGTATTTACCACTCAGGTAATTTGGGTTTTGTTTCTACAATGCCTTCAATTTGTTCCATTATGGCAGGCGTTAATAAGACTGCAGTATCCAAAGCGGTTAAATTATCCAATAATTGCGCTTTACTGGTAGCACCTAAAATAGCTGTACTTACATTTGGATTTTTAATACACCAAGCAATACTTAGTGAAGCGGTACTTACTTTCAATGCCTTGGCCATGGCACCCAACTCTTGCACTTTTTTGATCCTATCTTGCATCAACCAGCGGTCTCTTAACCATTCAAAACCTTCCATTTGAAAACGAGATCCTTCTGGTATACCATCATTGTATTTTCCCGTTAAAAGCCCTGATGCTAAAGGACTCCAAATGGTCGTACCCATGCCAACATTCTTGAAAATTTCTAGGTATTCATTTTCCATTTTTGCTCGCTCAAATAAATTGTACTGAGGTTGTTCAACAGAAGGGCCAATTAAATGATAAGCTGCAGCGATGCGGTGGGCTTCCATAATTTCTACCCCACTCCATTCACTTGTGCCCCAATATAAAATTTTTCCTTGTTGTATTAAAGTATTCATGGTTTGAACTACTTCTTCTATTGGTGTGGTTTTATCTGGACGATGACAATAATAAAGATCAAGGTAATCGGTTTGTAATCTTATCAAGGCTTCATGACAGGCTTCAGTTAAATGCTTTCTACTCAGCCCTGTTTGGTTAGGTTTATTGGCTTTGCCTCTCCATCCAAAATAAGCTTTAGAAGAAAGTACAATTGAAGTTCTATCCCATTTTTTATTGTTTAATACACGTCCCATCATTTTTTCACTTTCCCCTGCAGCATATACTTCAGCATTATCAAAAAAGTTGATACCTGCATCATAAGCAATACCCATTAGTTCATCGGCAATACTATCGTTGATTTGTTTGTGAAAAGTAACCCAGCTTCCAAAACTAAGTGTACTTAATTGTAGGCCTGTCTTGCCCATTTTTCTATATTCCATAATTATTTTTATTTAGGATTATTGCCTGCACTATCGGAAAGTATGGCAAAACTATTTGATTGAGGTTTAAAAATATGTATATCTGTTAAATTCTGATTGGCTTCAAAACCCTTACCATAAATTTTGGCAATGGGGTTATGCTGTTTTACGATTACTTCTTTATCGGTGGTGAACTTATTGGTTATCTGATCCCATATCATTTCCTTGCACCATAATGTATCTCCTAATACATTGTAAACAACCACATTGTCTTTTAAAAATACTTTATTATCTGCTTCTTTGTAATTGGCATAGTTGGCGCTCAGTTTGCTTTCAATATGTAAGCTGTCTTTATAGAAATCAACTTTAAGGGTGCTTGGAAATTCTACCATCTTGCCGCTATCTACTAAATATTTTTTCATTAATGGTGCCATTAATTTGGCAGTCATCTTTCCATCGTTAGAAATAAAAATAGATACCTCTTTACCAACATCTACACCTCCAATACGAGCTCCTAAGGCCTGTACCTCATTCACATTATTTTCGCAGGCCAGCATAAAAAAGCAGCTACTTATTAAAGCAACTGCTAGTTTAGTATTTTTATTGAATAATGAATTAATCATATTTGCGTTTATTAAACCAAATATCGCTTAAGCTATAGCCTACTGTAAATTGCACAAAGTTTTCTTTGTAATCATTTATACCAGAACCTCTTTGGCCTACTTGCAAGGCTAAATTTAGTAAAGTAAATTGGTAATCGTAAGAGCGATATTTTCTAATAGGCAATCCCATTCCTAAAGTCATAGCAGATATTTTCAAGCCCTTACTGTCTATATTTAAATAGTCTTTACCTGTATAATATCCTAGTCTGTAAGTAACTGTAGACCAATAATTTAGATAGTCAAAAGCATTAGGACAAAATTGTGCTCCTACACGAAACATCCAAGAATTAGATAGAAGATCCTTTTGTCCATAGAAACTATATTTGTCCTGCCAAGCAGCGCTGTTGTATTCTATACCCAATACCCATTGATCATAATTTCCTCTTGTATCATATTCTTTTTTATGTAATGCTAGTCCTAAAGTATATTTAGCAGGCATTACAACATTACCTGGTATATTTTTTTGGAAAATAGCAGTATCTAAAGGAGTAGAAGTAGTGGATGTAAAGCTACCTGTTGATCGAACCATATCTTGCTTACCTTTCATTGTTTGATCTAAACTAGCTGTAGCACCATAACTTATAGAGTATTCTGTTTTTTGAACACCCTTCCCTTTTTTTATTGAATAGATAGGAAATTCTCCAAGCAAACCCCATTGTAAAAAAGCACCACCAAAAACCGTATTGGTATTGGAAGTGGATTGGAAAAAATAATTGGAGTCTGTACTGTTTTGAAATGATTTGATATTATCAATTTTTCGACGTCCAAAATTATACCCTGTATTGACGCCCAAACTTAGATATTTCCATGATTTACCAAAGCCTAAAAAAACCTGATTCAATCCGCCTTGTCCTATATAATTATTGAAAATGGTATCTCCAGAAGAAATTCTTTTTGTTTCGGTAACTGCGTAATTTATTTGAGAGACAGGTCTTAAGCCAAAAGCCATACCTGTTTTTTTATTTTTATTGATGGGAACACCCACTAAAACGTAGTTAGGACTGAAGTAAGTAGATTGTTCTTTACCTGTAGGTGCTGATAATTTTTTTAAAGTATTATTATTAAAATTCATACCTAAATCAAAAGTGGTCATATAAATAGAACCATAAGATGCAGGGTTATTAAAATTTATACTTTGTCCAAAGTTTCCATTCATGGAAGAAGTGAAGGCAGCTGAAAAACCACCCAATGCCTGACTAGTTACATTTTGACTATTAACTACTTCAGTGCCTAGTCCATACCTTGAAAAAGGGGAATTGATTTGAGCCTTAGTTGGGGTGATAAAACAAACTAAACCTAGAAAGGGGGTTAACCTAATTATTTTTTTCGCAAATAGCATACAGTCCTTTATATATTAAATTTTGGTCGGCAAATATCCTCTTTTTTAAATGAGGCACAAAATAAGAAATGTCCCCACCGGTTAATAGCACGTTAAAGTTGCTATATTTCTGCTCATATGCAGTAATTATACCATCTATTTCGGCTGCCATACCCAAAATGACACCACTTAGGATATTAGTTTTGGTGTCATAACCAACTAAGGTGAACTCGTTAGAAGGGCTAATAAGAGGTAAAAGAGCAGTTTGATCATGCATAGCCTTAAAGCGCATTTGCATACCCGGTGATATACTGCCACCTAAAAAAGCATGGTTATTGTTGATAAAATTATAGGTAATACAAGTACCTAGAGAGATGACTAAATTATGATTATGGGGGTAAAGGTCGACTACTGCTGCTATTAATGCCAACCTGTCGGCTCCAATAGTTTCAGGCTTACCCACTGGGGTGGTAAAGCTAAGTTGGGTACTAGTTCCTAATAAATGAAATTTAGTTTTATTGGCAAGTAGGCTTTCAATAGCTTTATCGTGATGTACAACAGAAGATAAAATAGTTTTTGTGGGTGAAAATTCAAGCAATAATTTTTCAATTTCTTCTATACTGCCATTTTCTAAAACACGTAATTCAACCAAATTGGCATTGGTAAAAATGGCCACTTTTAAACGCGTGTTGCCAAAATCAAAACAAAGGGTGTTAGACATATACTTGCTTAGGGTTCAAAATTAATCTCTTTGCCTCAAAGTTTAGATAAAACAATAGGCAAGTTGCAAAAGTTTTCGGTTATTTGAAGTATAAAATTTACGTAAAAAATAAGAGGGCATGAAAATAGCGGGGTTTACAATTATTAAAAATGCGATTACCAATGATTTTCCCATTGTAGAAGCTATTCGCTCCATACTACCCGTGGTGGATGAAATGATTGTTTTAATTGGAGATTCTACGGATGAAACAAATGCGCTTATTGAATCTATTGGAGATCCTAAAATTAAAATTCACCACTCGGTTTGGAATAAAAACTTAAGAAAAGGGGGTACAGTTTTAGCAGACGAAACCAATAAGGCTTTTCATTTAATAAGTGATGCCTATACATGGGCATTTTATATTCAAGCAGACGAAGTGGTGCATGAGAAATATCATTCTACAATAAGGGAAGCCTGCGAAAACTATGCTGCTGATTCAGAAGTGCAAGGGCTTTTATTTAAGTATAAACATTTTTATGGTACTTATGATTATGTAGGGGATAGTAGAAAATGGTACGCTCATGAAATTAGAATTATCAGAAATAATAAAAATATTTCAGCTTATAGAGATGCGCAAGGTTTTAGAATAGGCAGCAAAAAATTACCCGTAGCAACTATTGATGCGAGTATTTATCATTATGGCTGGGTGAAGAGTCCTGCGCAGATGCGAAAAAAAATAAAAGAAAGTAGTGTGTATTGGAATGATGATACGCAGCTAGAAAAAATAAAATCAAGTCCCGCCGATTACGATTTTACAGGCTTTGATTCACTAGAAAAATTTACAGATACGCATCCTGAGGTTATGCTTAATAGAATACAAAAACAAAATTGGGCTATTGATTTAGATCTCACTCAAAAAAAGTTTTCTTTTAAAAATAAATGTTTGTATTATTTTGAAAAATGGACAGGTATTCGCCCTTTTGATTTTAAAAATTATAAAATTATTAGAAAATAAATATGCATTCTATTTCCGATATAAAACAAGGGGTGTCTAAAGGAGATTTTCTTTTACTAGCCAAGGCCATATCCTTTATTGAAAACAATGCAGAGGCTGCCACAAAGTTTTTAGAGGATTTACTTCCCGCTTCTGTTCCAATCATTGGCATAACAGGTCCTCCTGGTGCTGGCAAAAGCACTTTAATTAATGCACTTATTACAAATTGGGTAAATGAAAATAAAAAAGTAGCTATTTTATCTGTGGATCCTTCCTCTCCTTTTCATCAAGGCGCCATTTTAGGTGATCGTATTCGTATGAAGGATTGGTATTTACATGCGCAAGTATATATAAGATCTCTTGCTTCTAGAGGACATCTAGGCGGATTAAATATGGCCATGCTTTCCTTGACAACTTTAATGCAGTCCTCAGGTTTTGATTATATAGTGGTGGAAACGGTGGGTGTGGGTCAGTCAGAGGTTGAAATTGCTTCTTTGGCCGACACAACTGTGGTGGTTTTAGTGCCAGAAGCGGGCGATGAAGTACAAATGATGAAATCGGGTTTAATGGAAATTGCCAATGTATTTGTTGTCAATAAAAGCGACCGACCCCATGCACAAATATTTGTAAATCATTTAAAACAAATGATTGCAGAAAATGCACCAAGTCATTTGGCAGCATCCGTAGTAAGTACCATTGCTTCTGAAAGAGAAGGCATCACTGATTTACTTATGGCCATTGATGCGCAACAATTAGCGCTGCAGAACGGATCGCAGAAAAAAGAAATGCTTTTTAATAAAGTAGTTCAATTAATTATGGCTAGTAAAATGAATGGGGTAGATATAGAAAAAGTTAAAATGAGTTTAGTCATGGAGTGCAGTAAACCTAATTTTAATATTTTTAAATTCGCACAAAGCTTTTATTAAATTTTTTAAAAAATTTAATAAAAGCTTATTCAAAAATAAAGTTATTACAATAAGTTGCTTTGTTGCTAAAGTCTTGAAATTTTTCAAAGGTGAATTCGCTAATAGGAATGAAATTATTGCCTTGAATAATTTTTCCTTGATAGCCCAGTGATACTAAGTAATGTATTGTTTCCATGACTTGTTCTTTCCCTATATGCCTTGCTTCGATTTCTACTAAAATTTTAGGTCTATATTTCTTAAGTATATTTTCTGCCCCTTTAAATACTTTTAATTCATTGCCTTCTACATCTACTTTTAAAAAATGGGGGATGAGTTGATGTTTTTCGCAGTATGCATCCAAGGTAGTGATGATTACTTTTTCTGTAGATTGAAAATTAATATCGTTGTCGTGTTCTACAATAGTAGCGCTTGGGGAGCTTAATTTGCCATTTAATTGAGTAGGTAGATATAGATTGCTTTGTCCAGAAATATTAGACAATGCAATATTTTCTATAACCACATTATTCCAATCAAATAGGCTTTTTAATTTTTGTAAGTAAGTAAAAAGAATTGATTGTGGCTCAAAACCAAATACTTGACCTTGCTTACCTACTTGTTCTAACATATAATATAAGTAGCCTGCTTTATGGGCACCGATATCAAAAACAAAGTCTCCTTTTTTAATAGATTTTTTTATAAAGGCAAACTCGCCTTTATCACTTTTACTGTATTTGTAAACTCTGTGTAATAACTTAATAGATTCAAAAATTTTCATTAAGTATATGTTATGGCTTGTCCTGTTTCCACCACTTAAAGGCGACATATCCTGCAATGGCAAAAGGCATGGCGGCAAGGTATAAAATACCTGCATTGAAACCTTTGCCTGCTTCCTGACCAATTTGAGCAGCCGTCTTGGTACATATTGAGCACTGTGCCATAGCAGTTGCCACCAATATTTGAGTGAGTATTAATAATGAAATACGTTTCATAAATACTTTAGGTTAAATAAAAAAACCCCGTTAGGGGGTCTTATTACAAAGTGTTAAGCTTTCGCTTTAGTTGCTTTTTCAGTTTTTACAGCTGCTGCTTTTGGGGCAGTTGCTTTAGCAGTCGCTGCTTTAGCGCCTTTGCTAGCCACTTTATGTGGTCTACTTTTGCCAAAAGAACCTAAAAATCTTTTTCCTTTAGCTGTTTTTTTATCTCCTCTTCCCATATTCTTGTTTTTTGTTAATTGTTGTTTGGACAGCAAAAATAAAAAAACCCTCGCACATACGAGGGTTTTTTTTCAAAATCTTGTAATTAAGCGATTTTAGTCACTAAAACTATAATTTACCGCTCAATTCTTTACCAGCTTTGAATTTTGCAACTTTCTTAGCTTTTATTTTGATAGCAGCTCCAGTTTGTGGATTGCGGCCCATACGAGCAGCACGCTTAGAAACTGAGAATGTACCAAATCCTACTAAAGTTACTTTATCTCCTTTTTTCAAGGCTTTTGTAACTGCTTCGATAAATGCGTCTAAAGCTGCGTTAGCTTGTGTTTTTGCGATCTCTGCATTGTCAGCAATGTGTGCGATCAATTCTGCTTTGTTCATAGATGTGTTTTTTATAAGGTTAAAACGATGTAACAAATTTATTGGCTTTTATCAATTGAAAAAATATTTTTTTCAAAAATGTATTTTTAATTTTTGCTTGAAACCCTTAAATAGCAAGGTTTTCATTCAAAATTAGCCAATTGGATAGTATTAAGTATTCTTTGAAAAACATCTAAAACCCTTGCTCTCATTGGTTTTCATAGATAATCAGCTGAAATATAAGCCTGTCTTGCGTTTGCGCCATTTAAACTATCCACAATCAATTCACAATTTGCATTTCAGTGCAAAAATAGTAGCATTTCTCACCCCAGGTAACCTGTATTTCCTTTAAATGATTTGCAGCGTGTAATTCCTGATAAGCCTGCCATAGCTCCATTTGGTCACAATATAGTTGTAAAGTATAGGTGGGAGATTGATTAGCTTCTACTTCTATTTGATATAATTTATGATCTGAAAAACTTTGAGTTGCAACTATAGTGGGAATTAAATTATTTTTTAACCATTCCAGCCATTGAAGTTCTAAAGCAGTATCAATTTGAAAACTAATATTATAAACTTTCATGTAATATTTTTTTATTTTAATTCTAGAACAATAGGACAGTGGTCACTATGTTTCACCATCGGTAAGATAGTGGCGGCTTTGATGTAACTAGCTAATACTTCTGTAGTGCAAAGATAATCAATACGCCATCCTTTATTTTGAAGTCTCACACTAGGAAATCTTTGTGTCCACCAAGAATAGCCACCCGTTGTAGTTGGATTTATTTTTCTATAACTATCTACCCAACCAGTTGCTAAAAAACGATCCATCCAAGCTCTTTCTTCAGGTAAAAAACCAGAAGATTTTTTATTGCCTTTGGGATCATGAATATCTATTTCTTGATGTGCAATATTATAGTCGCCTGCAAGAATAATTTTTGGGCGTTGCTTAGCCAATTTTTTTAAATAGCTTTCAAATTCTTTCAACCATTGATATTTGTAAGTTTGTCTTTCATCCCCACTACTTCCTGAAGGGAAATAAGCATTGACAATAGTTAAATCGCCTATGTCCACTCTAATCACCCTGCCCTCGAAATCACTGAGCTCAAATCCGTTGCCCGTTTGCACAAAATCGGGCTTTATTTTACTAAAAATAGCTACTCCGCTATACCCTTTTTTTTGGGCTGAAAACCAAGAGACATGGTATCCTAATGAAGTAAATAAAGAGAGATCAATGTCTTCTTTTGTGGCCTTGGTTTCTTGAATACAAAATATATCTACAGGATATTCTTGTAACCAATCCATAAGCCCTTTTTTAATGGCAGCTCTAATTCCATTGACATTATAACTTACAATGCGCATACAATAGTTTGTTTATCCAGGTTGTTGGAAAATTTCTGCATAAGCAATCAGTAATAATAAGGATTGCAAATTAGCTGGTAGATTTCCTTTTGCTACCATTTGAATAGGTTTTTTATGACCACTAATAGCCATAGCCATTGTTTTATCAACGAGTATGGTGGTTATATTATTTTCATAATTTAATTGAATAGAAAATTCATGGCTTAATAATTTACCACTAATAACTCTTGATTGTATAATAGGTTGTTTTGAAAAAAAAGTACCCAAGGGCGCTGTATAACTGGAGTCATAGCCATTATAAACTATATCTGGGTAATAAAATTTATTTTCTTCTTTCTCAAAATCTTTTACAATAAAATAACCAATACTATCTTTATCTTGAAAAATTCGATGCGTAGTTTCTGGTAAAAATTGAATAGCAAATTTAGGTGTATTATTATTTGTAGTAGGTTCGGTTGAGAATTCAATATAGGTATCTAGTGTATAATCAATATCATTTTTAATATCTCTAAGGGGCTGAATTACTTGATAGTATTCACTATTATTAAATATGGACCTGTTTTTTCTTATAATATTAATAACCTCTTTATAAGGGTTGGTCTCAGATTTGTCTTTATTATTGATTCTTTTTAAAACAGCTGCAGGAACTCTTAAGGCATGCACACCCTCTTTATCAACAAAGGATATAAATTGTTTACTGGTATCAAATATAGTTCTAGGTGCATTGTGTATAAAAGGCATCCAATAATTATCGGTGGCGTATGCAGCAGGAATTTTAACATCTATAAATTCTAAGTCTTCTCCCTCTGTGTCTAAATAATTTAAAGATTTAGCAATGGCATTAAATAATAGGCTCGGTGTACTAGGTGTTGTTTTAATTGTATAGCCAATGCCCAATGTTTCAATAGGTGTAAAGCCCAACATAATAGTTTTCTGAAATACGCGCTCTTGTTTTAAATTAAAAATAGAACAAGCAATAAACCAAACAGAATGTAGGCTATCTCTTTTTTTACTTTGTGAAAATTTAACCGAATCATTAGCCACAATTAAATCATTCCTAAAGGCAAATTCGGGATCCATTTCATATAATTCTATATATGCATGATAAGGAATTTGACTACTATTTGACCAATCTATTTTTATTTTACCTAATTGATTTAGTTTGGTAAGTGTTTTGGTAGTAGTGGTATAGTTTTTTTCTCTTTGTATTTTTAAAGTGACAAAAAGACTGGTATCTAAGCTTTCTAAAATAGGATTAATATTTGCTGGAATTTTCCAATAACTAGCATTAGGGTTTAAATAAGAATAGGCTTGTATTTGTTCTACAACTACTAAAGGAATAGACTTAGTTGCATTTTGAGCATTTCCCTTTACTGATATTAGTAATGAAAAAACTAAAAATTGAATGAAAATGACTGGCTTCATAATTCCTATAAAATGATAGTTCAAATTTAGCTTATTTAATGTACTATGCTTCAATAATTATTATAACTTCAACAAGAAGATTTGTTAAAATATTTAAATAGCCATGAAACCCATAGAAAAGCAAAGAATTATTCCTGCTTTTAAGCAATACGACTTAGAAGGACCCAAGCCCAGGGTAAATGAATTTTTATTTGCCCTTCAAATTTTTATTCAATTTATTAAAGGCTTTAGAACTTTACATTTTGTAGGGCCTAGTATTACTGTATTTGGTTCAGCAAGATTTGATGAAAATCATCAGTACTATAAAATGGCAAGAGAGATTGGTAAAAAAATTGCTGAATTAGGTTTTACAACTATGACCGGAGGGGGCCCAGGTATTATGGAAGCTGCTAATAGAGGGGCTTTTGAAAACGGAGGTGCCTCTATTGGTTGTAATATTAAACTGCCTTTTGAACAAGCGCCGAATCCCTATACACAAACGTCTATTACTTTCAGTTATTTTTTTATAAGAAAAGTATTATTGGTAAAATATTCTTATGCATTTATAATTATGCCTGGAGGTTTTGGTACCCAAGATGAATTTTTTGAAACCCTTACTTTAGCTCAAACGAAAGTGATCAATGATTTTCCGATTGTAGTGATGGGTAAGGAATACTATGAACCATTTCATCATTGGATGGACCATATGATTGTAGAAGGTACTATTGCTGCAGAAGATAGAAAATTTATGCTTTTTACTGATAGCGTGGAAGAAGCCATGGAGCATATCAGTAAATATGTAAATAAGAATTACAAAGTCAAACCACGTAAACGTTTATGGTGGTTGTTTGAAAAAAATTAAGCAATAAAAAAAGGAACTTATTACTAGGTTCCTTTTTTTATTCATGAAGTATTCAATAAAGTATAATTCTTTAAAGTATCATTAGTCAATCACTGGCTGTAACCATCTAGTAATAAACTCTAAAGGCTTATCCTTTCTTTTGGTGTAATCTAATACTTGGTCCTGAGAAATTTTACCTAATCCAAAATATTGACTTTGAGGATTAGCAAAGTACCAACCACAAACACTAGAGGCCGGATACATGGCTAAACTTTCTGTTAAGCTAATACCTGTATTTTTTTCTGCGTCTAATAAATTAAACAAAGTATATTTTTCGGTATGGTCTGGGCAAGCAGGATAACCTGGTGCTGGACGAATACCAACATATTGCTCATTAATTAGAGATTCATTGGTCAATTGTTCATCTGAAGCGTAGCCCCAATATTCTTTTCTAGTTTTTGCATGTAAATATTCAGCAAAGGCTTCTGCTAATCTATCGGCTAAGGCTTGTAGAATAATTTTATTATAGTCATCTAAATTTTCTTCAAACTGTTTGATATGTTTTTCAATGCCATGAATGGTTACGGCGAAAGCACCTATAAAATCTTTTTTATTTTCTGTAGCTGGACAAATAAAATCGGCCAATGAATAATTTGGCTGACCAACTGTTTTTTTAGCTTGCTGTCTTAAAAAATGCAGGGCTATTTTTTCTTTACCATTTTCTACTAGTACATCATCGTTATAAGAACTGGCTGGCCAGAATCCTACAGCTCCTTTGGCAGTTAGCCATTTTTCTTCTATAATTTGAGTTAATAGTTTTTGTGCATCGGCATATAATTTTGTAGCCACTTCACCAACAACTGAATCTGTTAAAATAGCAGGAAAATTACCATGCAATTCCCAAGCAATGAAAAAAGGTTTCCAATCGATATAGTCTACTAGTACTGACAAGTCGTTTATTTCAATGGCTTTATTCCCAGTAAAACTAGGTGCGATCACTTCAAAATTTTCCCAATCAATGATAGCTTTATTTTGTAAAGCATCTAGATAGCTGAGTGATTGCTTATTTGTTTTTTTATTATCAAAATCGGATTTCAGTCCTGCATAAGCTTTTTCTAATTCTAATAAGAAAGGGGCTTTTTGATCTTTGTTTAATAAAGAACCTGCTACCGTCACACTTCTAGAGGCGTCTAATACATGTATCACACCATCTCCATACTCTGGTGCAATCTTTACAGCAGTATGCATTCGAGAAGTAGTGGCTCCTCCAATCATAAGTGGTATGTTCATACCTCTACGTTTCATTTCTTTAGCGATATAAACCATTTCATCTAAAGAAGGTGTTATGAGTCCACTCAGTCCAATAATATCTACTTCGTGTTTTTGTGCTTCTGCTAAAATTTTATCGGCAGGTACCATTACACCCAAATCAATAATTTCATAACCATTACATCCTAATACTACACCGACAATATTTTTTCCAATATCATGCACATCACCTTTCACAGTGGCTAGTAATATTTTAGCAGGACCCTTACTGGCCCCATTCGGGTTAATGGAAGCTAATTTTTTTCTTTCTTTTTCTGCTTCAATATAGGGTGTTAACACTGCCACACTTTTTTTCATCACCCTTGCACTTTTTACCACCTGCGGTAAAAACATTTTACCCGAACCAAATAAGTCACCGACCTGATTCATACCCGCCATCAGTGGTCCTTCAATCACTTCTAAGGGCTCTGTGTATTGTAATCGGGCTTCTTCTGTATCGGCATCAATAAAATCAGTAATACCATTAATTAATGAATGCGCTAATCTTTCTTCAACAGTGCCTTCTCTCCAAGCAGCACTTTTTACTTCTACTTTACCTTTTGCTTTTACTGTATCAGCATATTGTATTAAGGCTTCAGTAGCTTCGTTATTGTCGTTATTTCTATTTAATATAACGTCTTCGCATAAGTTTCTTAAAGTTGGTTCAATTTCATCATATACTTCTAATTGACCTGCATTCACAATACCCATATCCATACCCGCTTTAACGGCGTGGAATAAAAATACAGCATGAATGGCTTCACGCACTGCATCATTGCCTCTGAAAGAAAAAGATACATTGGAAACACCACCACTTACTTTAGCGAGTGGCATTCTTTGTTTAATAACACGGGTAGCTTCAATAAAATCTACGGCATAATTATTATGTTCTTCAATACCGGTGGCTACTGCAAAAATATTGGGATCAAAAATAATATCTTGAGGATCAAAACCCACCTGCTCTACTAAAATTTTATAAGCGCGAGAACAAATTTCAATTTTACGGTCCTTGGTATCTGCCTGACCTACTTCATCAAAAGCCATTACTATTACTGCTGCACCAAAGGCTTTACATAGATGAGCTTGCTCAATGAACTTTGCTTCGCCTTCCTTCATGGAAATAGAATTCACAATACATTTTCCTTGGACACATTTTAATCCTGCTTCAATAATTTCAAATTTAGAACTATCAATCATGATAGGTATCTTGGCAATATCTGGTTCGCTTTGAACTAAATTCAAAAAAGTAGTCATGGCTTTTACACCTTCTAATAGAGCGTCATCCATATTCACGTCTATAATTTGTGCACCACTTTCTACTTGTTGTCTTGCAACAGATAAGGCCTCTTCATATTGATTCTCTCGAATTAATCGAGCAAATTTTTTAGAGCCTGTTACATTCGTTCTTTCTCCTACATTCACAAAATTAGTTTCAGGACGAATAATTAAAGGTTCTAGTCCGGCTAATCTTAAATAAGGTTTAATATGTATAATTTCTTCACTCATAATTTAAATAGTTGGGTCTAAAATAGGAAGGGCGCGGGGTGTAATATTTCTGACATTGTCTGCCATATGTTTGATATGGTCTGGAGTCGTGCCACAGCAACCACCTACAATATTTACAAATTTATTTTTAGCCCACTCTTCTATAAAATGTGCTGTTTGATGTGGTTCTTCATCATATTCTCCCATGGCATTGGGCAGTCCTGCATTGGGATAAGCCGATGTATAACAAGTAGCAATTTGAGAAAGCTCTTCAATATGACTTCTCATTTCTTGAGCCCCTAATGCACAGTTTAAACCTACACTTAAAGGTTTGGCATGTGCAATTGAAGTATAAAAAGCGGATAAGGTTTGACCACTTAAAGTTCTGCCCGATGCATCGGTGATAGTGCCACTAATCATCATAGGTAATTCTGGCTTACCTTCTTTTCTAAAATATTCTTTCACTGCGAATATAGCGGCCTTTGCATTTAAGGTATCAAAAATTGTTTCAATTAAAATGATGTCTACGCCGCCATCCACGAGGCCTCTGATTTGTTCGGTATAAGCTAATACCACTTCATCAAAAGTAACGGCTCTAAATCCAGGATTATTTACATCAGGTGATAAGCTTAAAGTTTTATTTAAAGGACCCATAGAACCAGCAATATATTTCTCTGTTGCATTAGGATGTTTTGATTTGTATTGATCAATAGCATTTCTAACACATTTAGCAGCAGCCACATTTAATTCGTATGCAAGGTCCTGCATATCATAATCAGCCATGGCTATAGAAGTGCTACTGAAAGTATTGGTTTCAATGATATCAGCGCCTGCTTCTAAATATTGCAAATGAATACCTGTAACAATGGCGGGTTGGGTTATACACAATAAGTCGTTATTGCCTTTTAGGTCAGAGGGCCAATTGGCAAAACGTGTTCCTCGGTAATCGGCTTCTGTTAATTTATGGCGTTGAATCATAGTGCCCATGGCACCATCAATAACCAATATTCTTTTTTTGAGTGTCTCTTGAATTGACATAAATAAATTTTTATGCATGTATCCAAAAGAAAATAGAGTAACTAATAATACTATTAAATAGTGGGGGGTGTAAATAGTATCGTTTATTAGTTCTTTTTTTTCCTTTCGGAAAGCAGGTTGAACAATAAACAAATCCGCCTGCAATGCGATGCAAAGTTAATACACTATTGGTTTGCAGCCAAATAAAGCCTTTTTATACTATAAAGCCAGCTTAAAGCAAGGCTGCTTTAATGTCTACATTAACCTTATCGGCTACCATTTTAATTAAAATGCCTCCAATTTTAAAGTCTTTTAAAGTCACGCTAAACTTTGCATTGGCTGTTGGAAGGCCATTTTTAATTTCAATCATTCCATTTGTTTGCATGGATTTATTTACTCCATGTACTTGCATACTACCTATGACAGTAATAGGGTAGTTGCCATCTTTGGCAAAATTTACTGTAGAAAAATTGCTGATTTTGCCATTAAAAAAGGCACGAGGAAATTTTTCGCTTTCTAAATATTCTTCATTAAAATGTTTTTGCATGCCTTCCATTTCAAATGTAAAGTCTTTGATAAGCATGATGAAACTCAGATCACCATTAGCTTGTAGACGACAAACTGCATTTTTATTCACGGCGTCGATATCATTATCATCCACCGCTATAAAATGTACTTCTGCATTTTTTGTACTATAATTTTTTTGAGCCCCAATGGGGTTGCTTACCATAATGGCAAATAATAAAACAAGTAAAGATTTCATATTTAATGTTTGAACATCAAAATTAATAAATCTGAATGAAACTGCCTATTTTATATACTGGTGAATTGGTTGACGGTTGGAAATACTCTTACCTAGGGTCATTTCATCGGCGTATTCTAGTTCTCCCCCAAAGGCAATTCCTCTTGCAATGGTAGTTATCATACAAGAACTTGGCCCTAACTTTTTTTGAATATAATATATGGTCGTATCGCCTTGAATATTGGGGTTCAATGCAAAAACTAATTCTGTTACTTTATCTTTTTTTACTCTTTCAATTAATGGCTCAATGGTTAATTGCTCAGGGCCAATACCATCTAATGGAGATATAATACCACCTAAAACATGATAAGTACCATTGAATTGTTGGGTATTTTCTATAGCAATGACGTCTCTAATATTTTCCACCACACAAATAGTATTTTTTTGTCTACCAGAATTGGCACAAATAGAACAAATAGTACCATCGCTGATGTTATAGCATTTTTGACAGAATTGAATTTCCTTGCGCATTTTTTTTAGTACCTCACTAAAATTATTGGTCACCTCCTGCTCTTGTTTTAATAAATGCAATACCAGTCGAAGGGCTGTTTTTTTTCCTATGCCTGGCAATTTGGAAAATTCGGCTACTGCGTTTTCTAATAAAGTAGAAGGTAATTGCATATTGTTATACTTGCTATAAAATTACTTATTTAAAATTAAATCTATTTCATTGTCCCAATTCGCTCTAATATTTAGAGTAGTAGAAAATAATTTTATTATTTCAGGTTGCAACTTTTGTTTACCAAAATAGGCACCTGTATCCCATTTGCCATTATTATTTTTATCCAATAGTAGTTTAAGGGTATATTCTCCCAGAGGTAATTGTTTAATATTAATAAGTGTTGAAACAATAGGGTAGCTAAATTTTACTTTTTCGTCCTGCATTAATTGAAGTACCGGATTTTTTAAATTTTCAAAACCTTTTAATCTTATTAATGCACTATTATAAGCCTCTTCTTTTTTGGTAATAAAAGAAAGCGTATCTGTTCTTGCTAAAAAATTATTTAAAGAATCTTTAATGGAGGCTTGTGGAATAATTAATCGATACTTGGTACCAATTTTCCAAGGATAAGAAACTATAATAGTTTCAGGATGGGCTGAATCAATGCTGATGTTAGCACCAGCTAGTCTTTTATTGAATGTATCACATAAAACTATAGAGAAGCTATCGTTAAAATGAATAGGCGTTTCAAATGATAAGTGTAAGGGGTGTAAAACATCTTGTTCGTTTACGTCAAAATCTTTACTGTATTTTAAAACAGACCCAGTTTTTTTAGTAGCTTTTACTATAGCACTCGATTTTCTTTTTTCAAGTTTTTTGACTGCTTGAAAAGCATATAGTTGAAGGGAGTCATTTGTGGTTTCTATGCGAATACTGCTATCTAAAAAAGCAAATAATTTAGTGCTATCGTCATATTTTTTAGTATAATCGTTGGGGAGTACAAATATATTATAGGCTCCTTTAGGTAAGTAGTTAAAATTAAACTGTCCTTTGCCATTTAGCTTGGTGTAATAATTAGGGCGCTCTTTAAAAATAGCAGAATCCTTCCCTGCAGGGTGTAAGACCACAATCAAATTACTATCTATTCTTCCAGTTTCTGCTAGTATAACTTTTCCTTTAATTTTACCTGTATCTAAATGTTCACCAGTGCTAAATACGTATGTAAAATTTTTTAAGATATTACCTTCGTTGACATCTTTAATGGCATTGCCAAATTGAATACTATAAGTGGTGTTGTCTAATAAGGTATCGGCTATTCTAATTCTTATACTATTTAAACGTGCATCAATAAGTGGACTATTTTTTAAAGTAGGCGAGATGATTAAATTTTCTTGAATGGAGCTAGTGGTAATGTATTCGTTAAAACCAACTAAAATTTCTTTAGGATGTACATTGGTAGCTGAATCAATAGGCCTTGCTGCAATTAAGTAAGGAGGTAAACTATCTCTAGGTCCACCACTAGGAGGAACAATATTGGCGCAGCTTTCTAATTGTATGATGCTTGAAAGGGCCCCAATAGCCAAGACTAATAATTTTAGTAGTGAAAACTTCCTCATAGACTGCAAACTTAATTGATTTATTCTTCCTCTGATTCAGTACTCGCTTTTATTTCATGGAGGGCTACTGCTAATTCGTTTGTTTTAACAAAATTACACCAATGACAATCTTCCTTGCCACAACCAGTATAAAAATCCTTGGCTTGAATTTTAGCCCAAACCATTTGTATTTGTTGACTCACAGTGGTGATATCGGCATCACTAATGGGCACCACAATTTTTTCAAACTCTTTTTTCTTATTGGGCTCAATAAAATCAAATTCAGCAGTAGTCACCTCCCAATTTTTAGGATGATGGTTCAGTAGTATTTTATAAAATACAGCCTGTCTCCAATAATCGCCTCCTAAAGGATTTTTTTCATTCGGCCCTTTTAATTTTTCTCTAGCATTTTCAATATTACCTGTTTTGTAATCTACCACTACTACTTGCTTGCCATTAAATTCAATTTTATCAATAGTGCCTTTCAAAGGAATTTCTTTTACCACTATATTATTAATTCTAAATTCAGTAGACACTACTTTATTCCATTCGTTTATATATCTATCGTAATATTTAATAAGCACGGTTTCTCCTAATTCTGTTTTATCCTTAAATTCTTGTTGTGTAAAGGCTTCTCTATGCCTATTCATATAGTAGTTAAAATCTTGAATAAGGGTTTGTGTATCGGGAAATTTATTATTGCCCGCTTCTTGCATTTTTTTAAATAACTTATTCAGGGCATCGTGAATGGCTGAACCAAAAGTAGTGGCCTCGGATTTACCAGCAGGTACTCTAATTAAACTATTATAGTAAAAATGTAAAGGACATTTTAAATAATTATTGAGTGCCGTTACATTCATCGAAAATTTTTCTAGTTTAGGATTGATAAAATCATCTTCTAATTGTTGAATTTCCGGCATGGGTGCTGTTTGCAGACGAAGTAACTTATATGATGTTTTGATTGATTCAGGTAGTTCTATTTTTTGAATACTTGCCTCTTTGCCTTCTAATACTTCAATAATAAATTGACTAGGCTCCGCTTCTTTACCATCGGCCTTGTATAGACTATAAGAAATGGTTAAAAATTGTTTAGCCCTTGTAATAGCTACATAAAATAATCTTCTTAATTCTTCTTTATCATCGGCATGTTCTAAGCTACTTAAAACAGTATCAGGTAAGGTATAGCCTGCGCTTGCAGTTCTTCTTTTCTTTTCCCAATACTGCGCATTGGTACCTGCTAAGAATACATATTTAAATTCCAAACCCTTACTACCATGGGTGGTTAATAAATTTACGCCAGCCTCAGAGCCTGTTGTAATAGGAAGTGGCAAACGAATATCTTCTCTGCGCATGAGCTTTAACATATCTACCAAACTGTTTAAATGTAGGGTTGGATGACGATGTGTTTCTTCTTTAATAAAATCAAAAAAACTACTCACTAAGTTTAACTCATAGTTTTTATTCGCGCCCGTTAAAACATTTTGAATAATACCAGTTTTTTGTAAAACCTGTTCTACTAAATTTACTAAAGTCACATTGGCTACCTGGCTCATGAGGTCCTCTAATACTTGCATGGCCTTGGCAACTTCAATCATACCCCCTTCGCTGAACAAAGTAGTTTGCAGTTCTTTTGTTTTATCAATTAATACTTTTCTAAAAGTATTTTCAGGATGCGCATATTTTAATTGATTGGCTTCTACGGTTAAAGTGGCAATAGTTATAGGTGATATTTTCCACCATGAGAAATGCAAAATTTCAAATAATAAATTAGCGCCTTCATTGGGCTGATCCCATTCACAAGCAAGGTAGTCTAAGATTCTAATTATTTGTTGAATGAGTACCTGGTCAAATAAATTAGCTGTTCTTTTACTAAACAAAGGAATATTTTTTTGTTGCAAAAAGTGTGCAATTTCTTCTCCATATTTATTTTCCTTATACAAAACAGCAATGTCTGATGGGTCGGTACCTGTTTGGATGAGTTGATTAATTTTTTCAGCAATACCTATCATTTCCTCTTGTGGGTCATTATAAGACTCAATAGAAGGAAGTAGCCCCTTATTTTTATTAGCAGGTAGTGCGGCAATCAAATTTTTGGAGAGACCCTTAATTTTATTAATAAGCCTTTCTTGATTATTATTAATTAATAAAGTTGAAGCATTTAAAATAGGTTGAGTAGATCTGTAATTGTTTTCTAGCACAATGGTCGTAATGGCTTCATGGTATTGCTTTTGATAATGCAACATATTTTCAACATTAGCGCCTTGGAATCTGAATATACTTTGATCATCATCGCCTACTACAAATAAATTGGGTTGGTCCCAATAGTTTACAAGTAATTGTACCAGTTCATTTTGCGTTCCGCTGGTGTCTTGGTATTCATCAACTAAAATGTATAAATATCTTTCTTGGTATTGGGCTAATAAATTTTTATTTTCTTTAAAAGCAGTAATGACCCAATTAATCATATCGTCAAAATCATACCTACTATGTGATTTCATTAGTGATTGGTAAGTATCAAAAGCTATTACCGCCGCTTTTAATTTTTCCATTTTTTCAAGTGCTGCCTCTACAAGTCCTTGTTTTAAGGCACCTGCCTCAAACTGTTTGTATTTTTTCTTATAAACAAATTCATCTCTTGTAGGAATTTCAGAAATGTATAGGTCAATCTGCTGCACCAAATAATTACTGGTCCAACCTTCTTTTTTCATGGTGCTAAATAACCTGCTCAGATTATTCATTTCATAATACACATCGCCTCGATATCTCTTTAAAGGATTATTTTTTTCAAATTGGTCGATGAGTTTTTTAAGTAGTTCAATTTTTTCTAATTCTGAAATGGGGTCTAAGCTGGGTTTTTCAAATAAGTATAAATTGTCTTGAATAATATCGTTGCAAAAAGAATGAAAAGTAGCAATATTCACTTTATAAGCACTAGCCCCAATAAAACCTACTAATCTTTTGCGCATGGCAATGGCGCCGGCATCGGTATAGGTTAAACATAATATGTTTTCAGGAGCAGTATCGGTTTCTAAAAGTATTTTTCCAATACGGGCGCCAAGTATTTGGGTCTTGCCTGTACCAGGTCCTGCAATGACCATCACGGGACCATCAATCGTATCCACGGCCAGTTTTTGTTGGGCATTCAAGTTCTCATATATAGTTTCAAATGCCTTTAATTGGGCGGCCTTAGTTATCATGGGATAAAATTAATGGCTTTAAGGTGAATTATTACAACAAAAACAAGACTTAGTTGTTGTTATAGTATGTCAAAAGTATATACCCTCCACACAGAGCAATTTATTCCCATTAGCCTACAAGAAGCATGGGATTTTTTTAGTAGCCCAGCTAATCTAGCTAAGATTACCCCTGAAAAAATGGGCTTTAATATTGTAAGTAAGTACCATGGTGCCAAAATGTATCCAGGTCAGATTATAGAATACACTGTTAAGCCCCTATTAGGTATTCCCCTCTATTGGATGACCGAGATTACCCATGTAAAAGAAGGCGCCTATTTTGTAGATGAACAACGCTTTGGCCCCTATACCCTTTGGCATCATCAGCACCATTTTACTGAAGTAAAGGGGGGTGTCAAAATGGAAGATACTGTGCATTATAAAATTCCTTTAGGTTTTTTAGGGGATATAGCCCAAGTGATTTTAGTAAAAAAGCAACTTCAAGGCATTTTTGATTTTCGTTTCAAAGCGGTGGAAGCAAAATGGGGAACTTACAAGCCTTAGCTTTTTATTTGACAATTTTTATAAAATACTTTCACAATTAAGCCATTTCTTTATTTAATTTTTATAAACTTTGCGCTCAACTTACTTTGATCCATGGGACAAACTTCTGGCGCCAATCACGCTCACAAACTTTCGGTAGCAGGTTTAATTGTAACACTAGGTATTATTTATGGCGATATTGGTACTTCTCCATTGTATGTATTCGGAGCCATCATCAATCACAAAATAATTACAGAACAATTAGTGTATGGTGCTATCTCCTGTGTTTTTTGGACCCTTACTTTACAAACAACTTTTAAATATGTTTTCTTAACACTTCGTGCAGATAACCGTGGCGAGGGGGGAATCTTTTCTTTATTTGCATTAATTCGACGCTATGTAAAATGGATATATGTGCCTGCTATTATTGGCGCTGCCATGTTACTTGCCGATGGAATGATAACACCTCCGATATCGGTATCTTCTGCCATTGAAGGTTTAGCAGGTGTAAAAGGTTTAGAGAAAATTTTTGTGCCTGGCAATAATTTAACAGTAGGTATTGTACTTGCCATTATTTCTTTATTGTTTTTCTTTCAGCGTTTTGGTACCAAAATTATTGGATTTGCTTTTGGTCCCATCATGCTAGTTTGGTTCTCCATGATATTAATTTTAGGTCTTTCACAAGTAGTTCACCATCTGGGTATTTTAAGTGCTTTGAATCCTTATTATGCTTATGATTTATTAGTGCATTACCCTAATGGCTTCTGGCTTTTGGGTGCAGTTTTTCTTTGTACCACGGGTGCCGAGGCTTTATACAGCGACTTAGGGCATTGTGGCCGTCAAAATATTCAAGTAAGTTGGATGTTTGTAAAAATTGCCCTGGTAATGAGTTATATGGGTCAAGGAGCTTACTTATTAGACTTTATTGGTCAAAGTGATAATGGCATGAACCCATTTTTTAATATTATGCCGCATTGGTTTTTAATAGTAGGTATTGGCATTGCCACCATGGCTACCATTATTGCTAGCCAAGCTTTAATTAGCGGTTCTTTTACCTTAATTTCTGAAGCCATTAGTTTAAATTTTTGGCCACGTGTGACAATTAAATTTCCGACCGATCAAAAAGGACAAATTTATATACCTAGCTTGAATTTTATTTTATGGATAGGTTGTGTAACAATGCTCTTATATTTTAAGAAAAGTGAAAGCATGCAATCGGCTTATGGTTTTTCAATTATTATTTGTATGATGATGACCACCATGCTTATGAATTTTTATATGTTGAATGTAAAAAGGTGGAGTCAATCTTTAGTAGCCCTTATTATTTTAATTTTCACCATTGTGGAGATATCTTTCTTTATTGCCAATTTTGTAAAAATTAAAGAAGCAGCCATCACATTTATTTTTTCTTTAAGTATGATTTTTGTGATGATGATTTGGCATCGTGCTAGAAAAATTGCCAATCGTTACTTGGATTTTGTGAAGTTGAAAGATTATTTAGAACCCCTTACTGAATTAAGTATGGATAAGGATATCCCTAAATATGCTACTCATTTAGTGTATTTAACCAAGGCCAATAACCACAGAGAAATTGAGCACCGCATTATTGATTCTATTTTAAATAGAAAACCAAAACGTGCCGATATATACTGGTTCTTACATATTGACAGAACCGATTCTCCTTATGGCATGGAATACACTATTAAAGAATTAGTGGATGATAAAGTAATGCGTGTCGATTTTAAATTAGGCTTTAGAATACAACCCCGTGTGAATATTTGCTTCAAAAAAGTGATGCAAGAATTAAACGAATCGCAAGAATTGGGTATTTATAGTAAATATGAGTCTTTAAAAAGTAAGGACTTCCATACCGATATTACATATGTTATTATTGAAAGCTTCTTCTCTATTGAAAATGAGTTGTCTATTAGAGAAGACTTTATTATGGATGTATACTTTAATATCAAGCACTTATCACAAAGCGATCAAAAAGCCTTTGGACTTGATAATGACATGACCATTGTGGAACATGTTCCTTTAATTATTAAGGCCAATGAAAATATTCCTTTGAAAAGGTCTTTTGATAATTAAATTTAGAATTTTCAATCTATTCAAGCTGCTTCTTTAAGGAAGTGCAACCAAACTACTCAATTGATTCTGCTTTCCAATGGCGACTAGCCAGTATGCTGTATTTAATTTTTTCTGTATACCTAATGCATTTAAATTAATCATTTTAGTATCGGGCATGACAATAGCGGCCACAGAATACTTATTATTTATACTTTCTAGTATCGCATATTGTTTTATTGTACCTGCCCATTTTACTTGTATTTGATAACTGTTCGTACTTTGTTTATTTACAGTGGGCGTCTCTACTTTATATTGGACTAGCCAAGGCATTGCAGGTAATAAGGCTGGTTTTTGATAATATTTTTGTTGTAAGCTATCGTTCCAGTTATTAATATTATTATTAAAACTACTACTACTAAAATAAGCGCTTCCATTGGTGTGTTGTAAATCACGCATTCTTTTTATTTGGTATGGCAATTCATTTTTGTCTCTCCAAGGATTATTACTACCTGCTTTATACATACCATGGCCAATGTATAAATTTTTTCCATAACTATGTTGGTCCCACCAATCAATAATGGTATCGAAATTTGCGAGCGGATGTCCGTGCTCCCAATAAATTTGTGGGGCTATATAATCTACCCAACCTTTTTCTAACCACAATAATATATCGGCATATAAATCGTCGTAATTGGTTTGACCCGCCTTGGTTTCGCTACCTCTATCATCTTTTGATTTATTACGCCAAATGCCAAAGGGGCTAATACCAAACTGTACGCCAGGTTTTATTTGGTGAATAGTGGCATTTAATTGTTTAACAATTGTATCACAATTACTCCTTCTCCAATCTTCTTTGGACAAACCTCTGCTATTTTGTTGATAGGTTTTTTCATCGGGAAATTCTTTGCCTGCAATACGGTAAGGGTAAAAATAATCATCCATATGAATGGCATCAATATCATACCTACTCACTAAATCTCTTACAATGCGATTAGTATGCTGCCACACTTGTGGAAGACCCGGATTAAAATATTTTTTATCTCCATAAGTTAAAAACCATTCAGGATGTAGTTTAGAAATATGACTGGGTGCCACACTTGATTTCTTTACATTGAATACAGCGCGGTATGGATTAATCCATGCATGAAATTCCATACCTCTTTTATGCGTTTCGTTAATCATAAATTCTAAGGGGTCGTAAAAGGGGCTAGGAGGCAAACCCTGTATACCCATTAGATATTCGCTCCAAGGTTCTAAAGTGGAAGGATATATAGCATCGCCAGAAGGGCGCACTTGCATAATAATAGCATTCATGCCATTTTTTTGATGTCTGTCTAATAAGGCAATAAATTCTTCTTTTTGTGCTTGATTGGATAAACCTCTTTTACTTGGCCAGTCTATATTTTCAACAGTGGCAACCCATACACCTCTAAATTCAAAAACATTTTTATCGTTGAATGCAGGTTGGCCTTTTGTAAAAAGAAAAAATCCTATAAATAGGATGCTCATTAATAAACGCATGGGTAATTATTTAATTTATAAAGACTTATTATCTTCTCTAAGTTTATCTAAAATTTGATTCATGGTAGTGGCCTCTTTTTCACTCACGCCTTTTAAGATGGAATCTATCTGCTCATTTAAAGCGTCTAATTTTTCTAATAATTGAAGTCCTTTTTTGGTAACAGTAATATCTACCAGTCTTTTATCTTTTACACAGGCCGTTTTTTCTACGAGGCCCTTTACAATTAAGCGGTCTACAATTCTACTGGTATCGCTCATCTTGTCTAACATGCGCTCTCTAATTTTTAAAGTACTTAAAGGTGTATCGCTACCACGTAAAATTCTTAAAATATTATATTGTTGTTGGGTAATATCTTCTGTAGACAAAATTTGACTCATCTTCTCATTCAACCAATGCGCGGTATAAATAATATTGATACCCATTTTTTGAAATTCATTTCTGAAATTCGTTTGTTGTATGTCTTTTTCAATACCCATTTATGATAATTTCAATTTTG